>JGI2172J19969_10000510_pt1 | contig 16794 bp, 10 predicted proteins | sample DeeMarSWOR230_32_FD_19969 | JGI IMG/M metagenome (IMG submission 19969)
GGTCTCCAAAAAGCACCCATTCTTGCACCGTTTTGGCATCGATAGCATAGTCTTGGGTTGATGGTGTTGACCAGTTTATTGGATATTTATCTAGGTAGTTGGTTATAGCATTTCCCCACGCATCACCAAGTATTCTAGTACCATTTACGCCATACTCGTAGAATAATTGTACATCCATAAAATCGCCAGCTCCATCCATTGAACTTTTATCTTCTTTTGACATGCCTAAAGCCGTATTTCCAATAGTCGCTATACTACCTCCACCTATTTTACGTGTTAATATCCATGACCAACATTCTGGTGTCCAAAGCCCATAATAAAATGCATGTTTTGGATCTTTTAAAAGGTTTAAGAAATTAACATCAAACTCACTATTATGACATCCGCCAACAACGCAGATGGGATACATATTTTTATTTTTGAGTCTAATCATATTGAGTATTGTTAATCCATCAGTCCAATTATGCTTATCATTTGGTGGATGTGTACTCCATATTACAGGACTTCCATGTCCTTCGAAATACAGAAAGCCACAACCATTTTCAATTGCTTTAATTACATCTTTTGGTCCTGTTAGAGTACCAAGTGATGTCCATAGTTTAATTGCTTCAAAACCAGACATATAGTCTAATGCAGTTTGAGTGTTTTCTTCACCTTCAAAAGTTGGAGTTGAAAAATTATAAGAACCTGGTGGATAGGTATCTCCTGCAACCACAACCATTCTATTAAACCATTCCTTGTTATAGGTGGTATTTTCGTAGGTAATAATCTTGTTTACCATAACTTTTACTTCTAAGTTGTTTGAACATGCAAGTCTACCGACATAAACATCTGGATAAAGATCTATATTTTTATCTTGAGCTTCACTGCCTAACCACTCACCATAGACACCGTTTCCGTTTGTATCCCAGCTTGAGAAATTACCATTTTTATCATATATATCTGCATAATATAATTCGGAAATAAAAGATGGTTCAGGATAACCAGGTGACATGTCTGAGTTGTTGCAGTATCTTATCGGCATCTTTCTGAAATTTCCCACAAGAAGAACATATTTGATTCCCAATGTTTCAATTGCATATTTTATGTAATATTTTATTTTCTCAGGTTTATCACGACCAATGGATCCTATTTGTTTGTAAACCTCATCAAGAGTTACAAGATTTGCAGTCATGCCAACATTATTCTTATGAATAACAAGAGGTTGTAATGATCTATTATAACTCGATGGGGTAATAATTAGAAGCTTATAATCAGAATATTTATTAGTATAACTAATTTCATTATTTTTTATTTTAATCTGCGCAAAAATTGATGGAGCCATCGTCAGACTAATAAACAATATAACCATTTGTAAAACAAAAAATTTTTTATATTTATTTTTTCTCATAAGATTTCCCCTTATTAATAATATGCGTTCTTCTTTATAAATTATTATACAAAACCATTATTTAGAAAAATTTTAAATATTAGATTTATATCTTTTATTTAACAAGCGTTAATTAAGGGGTAATAAATTGAAAAAATTAATATCAATTTTAGCAATAGGAATTTTAATAATAAGTGGACTTGGTGTTGTTTCTGTAGAAAATTTTAAAACCTTCGATTTGAAAACAGAGAAAAAACAAATAGTTTTTTCTGAGCCAATTATAAAAGATGATGATGAGTATGTGGATATTAACCTAGAGGAAGCAACAACATATACTCAAGAGGCTGGAAAACCAATATTACCTGTTGTTACACAAGTATTTACATTCCCATTTAAAACAAAAATTAATACTATAGAAGTTATTTTTTCTGAACCAAAAAACTTAGTTATATCAAAGGAAATAAAACCTGCTCCTGAACTTATTAAAGAATTACAAATAACAAACCAAATAGAAAAAGATATAGTAACTTACGAAAGTACAGAATTATATCCATCAATTACATATAGTTACAAAACTGGTTCAGGATTATCAAATGGCGAACACGTTATTTATCTAGCCATCAGATGTTATCCAGTTAGATATTCTCCCGCTGAAAACATAATATACTACAGTGAAAGCGCCGAGATTAAAATAACTTATGAAGAACCCACAAACCCGGTTGTATTTCCTGAAAATTATGACCTTGTGATTATATCACCTTCAGAATTTTCAGATACACTTCAACCCTTAATAGAACACAAAAACAACTATGGTGTTAAAACCACTCTTAAAACAACAGAAGAAATTTACATAGAATATACTGGTTTTGATGAAGCAGAACAGATAAAATATTTTATCAAATATGCAATTGAGACTTACGGTGTTGAATATGTTTTACTCATAGGAGGAATTGAAAAATTACCTATTAGAACTACGTGGTTTTTCAAGCGGCATCATAATCATTACTGGAACGAAACAGCACTGACTGATCTATACTATGCAGATATCTACGATGAAAATGGCAGCTTCTGTGACTGGGATTCAAACGGAAATAACATGTATGGGGAAACGTATGATAATTGTCCTGGTATTAACGATACTGTTGATCTTTATGCTGATGTAAAAATTGGCCGTATACCCTGTGTTAAACAAAATGAATTACGGACAGTTATAAACAAAATAATTAATTATGAAAAAACCACCAACGGATCAGATTGGTATAATAATATTATCCTTATTGGTGGAGATACTTTTCCAACCCGGAATGGATATGAAGGTGAAGAAAAAAATGATATAACAGAGCAGATCATGTCAGATTTCACACCAACGAGATTGAGAACTTCTGATAACACATTCAATGCACGGTCTTTTAAAAAAGCCTTAAATAAAGGTGCTGGATTTGTTGATTACTCAGGTCATGGTTTTGAAATAGGAATTAGTACACATCCACCTAATTCCGATAAATGGATTGGTTATTATTTTTTTAATCTTTTTTTGTCTTTTAATGGTAACAAACTTCCCATAATATATTTTGATGCATGTTTAACAGCAAAACTTGATTTCAATGTTTCTCAATTTATAAAATATTTCATTACACTTAATCTTAATTCCAATCAGAATTCTAATATAAAAACCTCTAATTTAAATGGTATTTTCAATCAAATAGAGCCTCTATCAATATTTAGCAAATTAACACCTACTTTTGCATGGAATTGGGTAAAAAAGAAACATGGTGGGGCTATTGCAACTATTGGTGCAACAAGAACAGCTTATGGAGATTTAACATATGGTTGTGGCTATTTATCGCTCCAATTTTATAGAGCCTATGAAACTAGTAAAACACTATCACAGATGTTGACAAAAGCCCAAAATGTTTATATAAATAATATATGGGAGGATCCCTTTACAGTAGAAGAATTTATATTAATAGGTGACCCGAGTTTAGAACTTGGAGGATACTAAAAAAATAATATTAAGATATACAACATTAATATTAACAATTAAAACTATTAAAAATTACAATGATTTTCACATTGATACTTTTTTCCTGAAAAAAAATATGGTATCCTGTATCTCAATTTCAAGTGTTTTTTCTTTGCAGGCTTTGAACCCTTAAAAAATCATATCAATATAATAATTTAAAATTTATTTGATAATTATTCTATGATAATTATTAACATAGTATTTAAATACTATTAAGTAGATTTGATTTTGCTAGAGGGAGGTAAATTATGAAAAGAGAATGGTTTGTAAAAACCCTTGCTTTGGGTGTTGTTTTTTTATTTTTAGGTGTTGGTGCTGTTTCAGCTTTAAATATTAATCCTATTAAAAAATCCGCATTAATATATTATGGCAGTTGGTTGTATGTTGGTGGCAGTGGACCAGGTAACTATTCTAATATTCAAGATGCTATTGATAATGCATCTGATGGTGATATAATATTTGTGTACAACGGGATCTATGAATTAGATGGTACGATTATCATTAACAAATCTATTGAATTAATTGGTGAAAATAATGTTAATACTATTATAAACAATGGTGGAATATTTACTACTGTTTCTGATGTAAGTATCAGTAGCTTTACAATACAAAATGGCATGGGTATCATAGTTTGGTCAGATTTTGGGGTTCCTAGTAATAATAATATTTATGATAATATTTTCAAATTAGATAATTATTCAGTAGGATGGGGTGGTGTCATGATTTTTTCAACTTACAATGATGTTTCTGATAATTCTTTTTTTAACTGCGGTCTTTGGGTATTGTCATATCCAAATTTTGTTTATAATAATATGGTTAATGGTAAACCATTGGTTTATTTTGAATATACCTCAGATATTGTTATTAATGAGGCAGGGCAGGTAATTCTAGTTGGTTGTAATAATATTAAAATTGAAAATTTGGAATTATATAACACAAACATAGCTATACAACTACTTGATACTACAGAATGTATTATCTCAAAAAACGTGCTAATGAATAACTCTATATTGGGAATATCTATAATCAACTCATCTAACAATAAAATTTATGATAATTCAATCTTGTATAATTCGATAGGCTTATGGCTTATATCTAGTCTATATAATACGATTTCTAAAAACTCTTTTGAAAACAACATATATAACTTACTTTTAGAAGAATCCTTATACAATCATATTTCGTATAACAATTTCAAATATTCATACAAAATACTTAATGTCATTTCATTATATTCAAATAATATATGGGTTGGTAATTTTTGGAATAAACCAAGAATTCTTCCTGTTCGTATATGGAATTACAAAACAACCAAGAATTTAAGATTTATAATTTTTTTACCTTATTCCATGGATATTGACTGGCGGCCGGCAAAAAAACTTAATAACATCAACAATACTTGGAGTGATTGGTCAGATTTTAAAGTAAATATCTCAAAGGATTCATTTTTCTTAAAGATTTTTAAGAAGTTACCCTTTTTTGAGGGGATTATTTCACGGATAATGAATTTCTAAGGATTTGTTTAGCACTTGTATTTACAATTCTATTTCTGGGTGTTTCTATTCAAACTGTTTTTGCTGTTTATAATGTAAAGAAATCTTCTATGAAAAACCTTGAAGAAAAAATTTTTATTATCATACTCTATACCGTGGTTCAAGAACTATAATCTAAGGGAAAAATATGAATACAATATTTCATTGTATGTTTAAATGGCTTAATCAGCCCTGCAATTGCCCCTATAGATTATGGTAAAAATCTTGGTTTTTTTAGTGTTTTGTGATTAAGATTTTATGAATTTTTTTAAATAAAATTTTTTTAATTGCATTCACAGGAATCCAAGATTGTTTTTTATGAAAAATTAAGGGGATAAAGATGAAAATGAAAAGAATATTTGCTATCGGAGTAATATCCCTTCTTGCAGGGATGATACTTACAAGAAGCATTAGCGCAGTTGTTTTAACAAGCAAACCATATTTACATAAGCATAGTTTTGAAGGATTAATTCTAAATATTAATCTTAAGAAAGAAATTTTTAATGAAATTAAATCAACAAAAGATAAAATCCTTGTTGTAAATAAAATTATAGGAGATAGAAGAGTAAAATATTGGGAGCATGTAATTGATAATATTTTTGTTAAAAATGATTCGATATTATTACATATGGATCTTGGATATAACAAAGTACTTGAGTATGCAAAAATTTGGAGCGATATCAAAATAATCTCATTGAATTTTGGAAAAGGTGAGTTTAAAGAAAACTGTCTTTGGAAAAGGAAAGTTGTTTTTCCAGATGCAGATGACTGTGGATTATTTTACACTTTTTACGATAAACAAGACTACCCATTATTCTGCTGGGAAGTCAGATATAATGATGGAAATACAATTTTTTATGATTTTAATGAAATTCCAATAGGATATGGTGTACCTGCTCCATCAAGTGGTTTTGCAATACAAGGTTATGGTGACTCAAAATGGAGATACTGGCGAGAAAATGCTCAGGAATGGTACAGTAAATGGTATGGTTCAGTAAATAGTATATCGAATCCTAGTATCAATCAAATCTCTTATTTTATTAAAAATGAATCTATAGATACTGAATTGTTTTATGTTATTGCGCATTCTGGTGGATTACCAACACGTTTTCTTGCTAATAAAAATATGTATTATGAAGCAAGTCAACTTCATTATGATATGGTAAACAGGAGTTCAATGAAACTTGCTGTTCTTTGTTGTTGTTCAGCTATGACTGATACAGGTCCAGGTACACTTTCTTATGAGTTTAGAAAAGGAGAAATGTCGGACACTGTGGTTATTGGTTATATTGAAATGGGCAATTGTTCAGAGTGGACTCAATCATTGTATTGGCAGAACTTTTTGTTTGAAAAAATAAATAAAGGTTTTACAATTAAAAAAGCCTTTGATAGGGCATGTGCGCAATATCCAAAGATTGCAGATTATGTTAAATTTGTTGGAGATCCTAATCTCAAAATAATTGATGATAAGTCAAGTATGCCAGAATATTGTTATAATTATAATCTCACTAGTTTGCTATTTGAATATTTTGCTTCTGTTAGTTTTGCATTTAAAGTTAATGTATTTTCTATTTCGCATCTGGTAACTATTGTAAAATTGAACAAAGATTTAAACCCTCGGGCCACTTATCATCTTCGTAACAATTAGGTTTCAAGGGTCGCTACAATCAAGATTCCAAGATTATAATTCTAATTTATAAAGTTTAATATCACCATTAGAGCTTTTTATGGAGATTTTATTTCCACCATTGCCTAAAGTTCCCTGCTTATGTTTTTCTTCATTTGTTGTTAAATTCAATGTTATACCAGTTATGGTAATTTGACCATTAGATGTTTCCATTTCAATATCTGCATTTAATAAAGGGTTTATGTAAACAGTAATTCTTCCATTACTTGTACTTATTGAAATATTTTGTTGAAAGTCATATATTTCAGTATTGATCATACCATTGGATGAATGTAAACTCTTGATTCCAGTTGTGTCTGTAACTTCTATTTTACCATTGCTTGTAGTTGCTGAAACAAAGCCATCAACATTTTTAATGGTTATTGCTCCGTTGGAACTATCTGCGGTAATATTACCTTTTACATCTTCAATTATAATAGCTCCATTAGATGTTTTTACAGTATCAACTATAACATAATTTGGAACTTTGATGTTCATATCTACGGAAGGTTGAGTAATTCTTTGACCAACATATAATGTTTCAATTTTTATTATATTTCCACTTTCATCAACATTTATATCTATATTATCAAGTTCTTCTCTACTAATTGCAGATCTTTTTATTGCATTTAATGAGACTGTATCATTTTCCCAGGTGTATATTTCAATTTGACCATTAAGAGCAGTAACCTTCAAAACAGTATTTTCATTTGCAGCATATTCCCCATCAAAATAATCAGTGTATTGACCACCTAAACAACCAGTTAATCCTATGGCAAGTAATAATATTGTTAATCCAGCTGTTAATAATTGTTTTTTCATTTTTTTTACCTTCCCAAAATTTTATTTTGGTATATTTTTTTCATTAATAAAGCCCATGGTTTGGAATATTTGCTTATAAATAAGTAGTTATAAATATGAGAAAACTAATTATTTATTTAAGGGAGTAAATCTTATGAAAAAGATAAAGAAGATTTTTTTGGCAATATTTTCGGCTTTAATGATATGCTCAAGTATAATACCAGTCGTAGCTGATATCAATGCTCAAGGAAATAATTATGACACTATCATGTTAGAATATGATTTTCCATCACCTACTATTGAAAAAGTGAAAATAAATAATGAATATTTTGATAGAATTAAGATGGGGGTTCTTCCAAATTCTTGTGATACGGACACTACTAGTTTACCTGTTAAACCGTTGAAAGTATTATTACCTTATGGTAGAGTACTTGATACCGTAGATGTGGTAATAGAAAATGGTTTATCTTTAGGTGCTGGTTTTAATGTGGAGAAAGGACAGAACATCATTCCCATTATGTCTAGCGAGTCGATTGAGGATAATTTTGTTGAAGATTTTGATTTTAATAATCAGTTATTTACTATTGTTGGTTCCTATGTGTTTAGAGGATATACGATATTATTTGTGAATCTTCATCCTGTTCAATATAAAGAAGATTCAGGTGAACTTATCTGGTATAAACATATAACGTTACAGGTTAAAACTCAACCAACCTCTGAAAATAGAATTATTCGTAATAAGCATCAGGATAAAGAAATAGTGATGAAACAGGTTGTTAATCCACAGGTGCTTGAAACTTATAACGATGCACAACAATTAACCACGTTGGATTTGATAGAGTATGTAATTATTACCAATGAAGAGTTAAAAAATGCAACTGGTGCTTATACTTTTCAAGATTTAGTAACAGCGAAACAAAACAAAGGGATGAACGCTGATATTTTTACAGTAGAAGATATAATAGCAAATCAGGATTATTGGGTTAATGGACCATGGGGTGATAATAATCCAAGTAACCCATTTTATTATGGAGAAATACAAGGCCCTATTGCTAAATTTAATGATACTCCAGCAAAAATTCGCAATTTCATTCGCTATGCATATACCGAACTTGGAACCGAATATGTACTACTAGGTGGTGATGCAGATTATACAAGTAGTGATAATATTGTGCCCCTGCGAAAATTATTTGCTGTAGAGGATGGTTTGCCATTAGGCTCACGAGATTTAATAGAGGAGGATATTCCATCTGATGTGTATTATGCATGTCTAGATGGCAATTTTAACCGTGATGAAGATGATCATTGGGGTGAAAACGCAACCCAGAATGGATATAATGACGAAGATGAAGCAGATCTTTTATCTGAAGTGTATGTTGGACGAGCCTGTGTGGATGCGGATAATGAAGTATCAAATTTTGTGATGAAAACCCTTGGGTATGAAGCCTCAGCCGATCCATATATATTCACAGGACTTATGGTTGGTGAATCTCTTGGTTTTCCTGGAGTATCTGCTTATGGTGGTAATTATAAAGATTTAATTATTCCTTTATTTCCTGAAACTTATGTTGTTGATACATTGTACGATCGAGATGGAACATGGAGTAAAAATCAACTAATGAATATATTAAACACAAATACACCACATCTAATAAATCATCTTGGTCATGGGAATGTTCAATATGCTCTAAAAATGATAGTAAGTGATATTGCTTCGTTAACTAATAATAACTATTTTTTTATTTATTCTCAGACATGTCTTGCAGGTTCTTTTGACAACTCCGGTGGTGATTGTGCAGCAGAATATTTCACTGTAGAAACTTCGCATGGTGCCTTTGCTGTTATTATGAATGCAAGATATGGCCTGGGTAGTGAAAACACTCTTGTATCACCCTCACAAGTTTTAGATGAATCGTTTTTTACTGCTTTATTTACAGAAAATCTTCGTGCTTTAGGTCAGGCAAATCACTACTCAAAAGAGGATCATATTTGGCAGATAAATGAAAATGGAATCCGCTGGGTATATTATGAAACAAATCTTTTTGGGGATCCTGCACTAAAAATAAAATCCTGTAGTAATCCACCACCTGCACTAGAAATAAAAATGATATTAGGAGGTTTTTTAGGAGTATCAACTAAGATAGTTAATAAAGGTGGATGCGAAGCTGCAATGGTTAAGTGGAATATCACCTTTAATGGTGGTTTAATATTTATGGGAAAGTCAACCACAGATGAAATACCACTTATTAAACCTGGAGAGAATGTAACGATTCGTTCAAAACCTCTAATTGGTTTTGGTAAGACAAGGGTAACAGTTACAGCAGATATTGATTTAGGAATTTCAGATAGTAGAAGTCAAAATGGAATTATATTCCTGTGTTTCACTAAGATCAATCCTGATGATGGATAAATTATTTATTTAGATAAATCGGATATTTATAACATAAAAAATAAATTTTTTCTAGATTGTACTTTGTAAAAAAACATACATTTCTATTTTGTTATATAGAATTAAAAAAGAAAAAAATATTTTAGAAAAATTTCCAAACATCAAATTCATATTTTGTAATACATCCGNATGCATCGTAAGCCATAATTTTTATATTATGTTTCCAAAGTAATTTATCATTCCATAAAAATTGATAAGGTTGCTGATCCTTTGTTTCTCTGAGTTCTTTGTCGATATAAAACTCGACTTTTAATATATCAGATAGATTTTCAGCATTGATTAACATGTTTATTTTTCCAAATATAATCGTGTTTTTAGGAAGTTTTAACATCTTGAAATTAAATAAATAAAAATGTTTTTCTTCAGGTCTTACTAATTGCACAGAGGGCGGAGTATTATCTTCATATATATCTGTGTAATAATCCCAGTTATTTTCTTGTTCAATAGCCCCAGAGATAATTATCCTATCATTAATATCAATTGCAACACCATAAATAATACCAGGAATATCCGGTCTTTTCATACATAGCTCATTTCCATCTTTATCATAAATTATAGCACAATGTTCATAATTATATTCTCCTGAAAAACAACTTGTACCAACTGTTATAATATTATCATTAGAATCTATAGCTATATTCTCAGCACTTTCAGTATATATACCATCATATTCCCTAGTCCATAATAGATTTCCTTGTCTATCACATTTAATTGTTAACCAAGTGCTTGTATTACTTTTAGATGAAAAACCTACTCCGGTTAAAATAATGTTTCCATTGGAATCTAAAGCTATTGCATTTGGTTGGTTTCCCTTGTTATATCTATGTACTCCAATTTGATTACCGTTATCATCATATTCAATTATGCAGTAACCTTGACCAAAATATGATGCTGATAACCCACCAACAATAATATTATCATTTTCATCCACAGTAACATCAGAACCAAATGATACAATATCTTCCATAAATGTTTGATTCCAAAGTTCTTCTCCATCACTATTTAATTTTATAGTCCAGCAGTGGAAATCCAAATCATCAATATCACCATGACCACCATTTATTATAATATCATTATTTGAATTAACAGCAATTCCGCCTGGATAGTTATCAACTTCATTTTTAAATGATACATTCCATTGCTCCGCTCCATCTTTATTATATTTTACCACTCTTAAATAAAGACTAAGATTTTGAAAATCTTCAAAAGATGTAGCATTAAAACCAAATACTATTATGTTATCAAATGAATCAACTGTGACATCCCAAGCCATATCAAAAGTGCCATTATCATAGGTAACATTCCATAATTCATTTCCTTCGGAATCATATTTAATCGTCAAAAAATCAAGCGCTTCAGTTGAATTATTTTTTAAATAAAAAGTATAACCAGAAACAATTATATTACCCTGAGAATCAATAACTACTCCACAAGGTGAATCTTCAGGTCCGTTATCATAAATCCTTGGCCAACCTGAATCTATAAAATTAACTAATTTCAATTCATGTGATTGGCGCGGTATAACTAAAGTTGGGAAATTAATTTTTAATTCTAAATCTTTTATCTTATTTTCAGTTGTTACACCACTTGGTAAAATATTTAATAAGATTATAAGAGTCACTAGCGTTATTATCGTTTTTTTCCAAATTTTATATTCATTCATTATAACCACCTACCACAAGACTTGGATCTCCAAGTAATATAAACTCTTCAACTGTCATAGGGTCATACGAGACATTATTTAAATAATCATTTTGAGATGATACAACCATCTGAGCAACTTTAGTACTCTGATTATAATTTTTAAAGAAAAGTAAAGATAAATAACCACTTCCATCAATAGGGCCTTCTTCAGTTACTCTTGAAAAAGCAACTCTTGTAGCACCAATAGTAGCTATTGCTCCACCTAACTGTTTTTTAATAAAACACCAAGCAAAACAAGAAAGAGGAAAATGAATAAAAGGTAGTTTTATTAAATCACCAAGGGTATAATCCAATCTAGAAGTTAAACATGCATCAAAATAAATAATTGGAAATTTATCAATATTTAAAAGACCTAAAAGATTAGGTTTTATATAAGAATTCCATTTTTTGTCATTTGGAGGATGTGTACCAATACCATTTTCAAAACCATGACCTGAATATGCTAGAAAACCAGCACCATTATTTAATGCTTTATTTAACGATCTAGCAGAAAAAGTACCATCAGATGTAAACAATTTAATAGGTGTAAATTCAGGCATAACTTTAATAATTTCATTTACGGTTACCTCTCCCTCATAAACACCCCATCCGGGATGGGTGTCTCCAGCACATAAAATAATATTATTAAACCATTTTTTCCCATATGTTGATGTCTCATACTTAATTATTTTATTAACAACATTACGAATTTCATATTTATTTTTACATGCTAACCGTCCAATGTATACATCAGGGTATAAATCAACAACATCATCATCAACCTGCCAATATTCTCCATATCGGCCATTACCATTAGTATCCCATGAAGAAAAACTCATGTTAGGAAAGTAGATATCAGCATAATACAAATCTGTTAAAACATCAAATCCACCAATCCAAGTTTGTCTAATTGGTAATTCATCTATACTTCCAACAAGTAAAACATATTTAATGCCCCATTGTTCTATTGCATCTTTTATGAAATACTTTATTTGTTCTTGTTTATCTCTACCTGTTCCTTCTATTTCTTCAAGGGAGACAAATTTGGTTAAAACACCATAACTATTTTTATGATTTATAAGTGGTGTAAGATAACTTAAATATTTAGATGGAGATAATATTAAAAGATCATAATCATCATTGATAAATAGAGGACTTATGGGTTCCTTGTAAAATATTTCTATATCAATTTTTTTTGTATATTCTATTATATCAGTTTTTGGCGAATATCTCACTGGATATAATTGAATAGATAAAAAAGTAACATGATTATTATTGCTTAAACCACAACCAGTATGATAAACATACATTTCAGATGGATACCAGTCAATATTATTATATATATTAAAATTTGTTTTATGATTTGTAAATATATTATTAATACCATTTAAAATAGGATAATTAACTGGCTCAACTTTTTTAGATAAGTATATAGTTTCAAATGAAGAAAAAGTACATTTTACATTAACAATTTCAGATCCAAAGGGTAATGTGATAAGTGTATTATATTTAGGAAGTGACGGTTCTCCTGGAATCAAAGAATTTGAATCTATTTCTTTTATAATTATTTTAGAATATTCTCCTGCTAATTTAACTTGTGGTATAGAAAATTCTAAATGTAATTTTTTAGTTTTAATTTCATCATTTGTTATTATGTTATTATCAAGATATAATAATCTATTATTAAAATCATATTTATTTAAATTTTGAGCAAACACTGGTGAAATAATTACTGATAAAAAAATAAAAACTACTAAAAAAACATAACATTTACGTAAGGATATACTTTGCATAATTTACCTCCCTTCTTAATCAAATAATTTTATTAATAGTATTTAAACTTTGTGTACAATTTATTTGTATTATGTCAAGAAGCATATAATATTAGAATAAAAGCATAGATAAAGAATATCTTAATAAAAAATTTATACGCATCCCTTGTTTTTGATTTATCAATGAATTTATTTTTATTGAAACGAAAAAAGAGGATAAAAAAAGAATATTTATCAATTATCAACTAATATTGATGTCATTATAATTATATTATGGATTATGAAAGATTATGAAAATATTACTAACTACCGAATCATATTATCCTAATATAGATGGAGGCGCAGTAGCTCAACACAATTTAGCTCATGAATTAAAAAAACTTGGTCACAATGTTGGTATAATAGCACCAGGATGTTTTTATAAGAACTTAACTGAAAAAGACAATGGAACTACTATTTATAGAACAAAAGCAGTTAAACTGCCGTTTTATATGAATAGTAAATATTATTTTTCACCATTTCCTTTGTTTGAAGTTAGGAAAATAATCAAAAAATTTAAACCAGATATTATTAACATTTGCTCACCATATCCTATTTCTATAAGTGCAATTCTATGGGCAAGAAAATACAATATTCCACTTATAGGATCCATTCATATTTTACCCCAGAATATGTTAACACCATTTTTCAACCTGGGATTTTATGAAGTACTTAAAAAATACACTTGGAAATATCTAGTATATTTTTTTAATCTTTTTGACTGGGTGACAATACCAACAAAAGCAGGATTGGATATTTACATTAAAAAAGGTTTAAAAACAGAAATAATTCCTATTTCAAATGGATTAAATACAAAGATTTTTAATCCACATAACAATGGCGAATATCTTAAAAAAAGATTTAATTTACCAGATAAAAAAATTGTTTTATACACTGGAAGAATCAATCAAGAGAAAAATCTTGATGTATTCATCAAAGCAATACCCTATGTTGTTAAAAAAATAAATGCCCATTTCTTATTGGTGGGTTCAGGTGGTGAATACAAAAAATGGTTGATGAATCTTGCCAAACAACTAAAAATTGAAGAGCATACCACTTTTATCGATTTTTTAGAATGGAATGATTATCCTAATATTTATTCTATTGCTGATGTGTTTGCAATACCTTCTGAATCAGAGTTACAAAGCATTGTAACAATGGAAGCTTTAGCCTCAGGTTTACCTGTTGTGGTTGTTAATAATGGTGCGCTACCTGAACTTGCTAGTATGAATAATGGTTTTTTGTTTGAACCAAAAAATAGTAAACAGATGGCAGATAGTATAATTAAACTACTATTAGATGAAAAACTTAGGAAATCTATGGGGTTTAATAGTTTAAAATTAATTAAACAACATTCTATGGATTCAATGGTTAATCAATTTGAAAAAACATATGAAAAAGTTATTAATATGAATAATAAAAAAATGAAGGAATAATTAGCAGTTAAGAAATTATTTTTATACTATTTTTTGAGCAATTCTTCTGTGTTCAGTATTTTTGGAAATAAATAGAATAACTATTCTTTTTTTAAAATTCCAAATGGCAGAAAACATCTAAGATATTAATAATATAAACCTATATGTTTAAATTATATACTTAAAAAACGTATCATAAAGTTTTTTTGTAGAACTTTTTTAATTTTGGTATTTTTACACGAAAGCTTTAAATAATGTCATTGACAAGAATTAACACGATAAAGGTGAAAGGAAAATGAATTATGAGAAAGAAAATGAAGAAATTATACAGTTTTGCTTGAAACACGACCTTATAAAAAAAACAGAGCAAGGTTACAAAATCCAGAAGCATCTATTTGATGTATCAGATTTATATGATTAAAAAGAGGTGAAAATTATTATGACATTATCCGAGGAGCAGAAAAAATTTATACTTTGTTTTTTAAAAGCACAAGCTGATAAAAATCCACTTGTTAAAAAATCTATAACAAAAGAATAAAAAAAATAAAATTGTTGTTTTTTTAATTTTTTACATTTTTTTACTAAACACTTAATAAAATATTTTAAAAAATTAAAAAATCTTTTTATTAAACGAGAAATTAAACAAATCAATTTTAGAAATGTTAAATTGATATTAGAAAACAAACAAAAAAGTTAAAAAAAGCAAAAGTATGTGGTATTTAAATTTTTCAATTTAGGGAGGTATTTAAAAATGATGACTGGACAAACTCCGATAATTGTATTAAAAGAAGGAACAACAAGAGAAAAAGGTAAGGGAGCTAGAACCAATAATATAATGGCAGCTGTTGCAATATCTGATGCAGTAAAATCAACACTTGGTCCAAAGGGAATGGATAAGATGTTGGTTGATTCTATGGGAGATGTTGTTATAACAAATGATGGGGCAACTTTACTTAAAGAAATTGATGTAGATCATCCAGCTGCTAAAATGATAATAGAGGTTGCAAAGTCTCAAGATGAGGAATGTGGTGATGGAACTACAACGGCCGTAATTTTAACAGGGGAACTTCTTAAAAATGCTGCAGAGCTTCTTGATCAAAATATTCATCCAACTGTTATAAACGGCGGTTTTAAATTGGCTTCTAAAAAAGCAATGGAAACTTTAAACAAGTTAGCAGTACCAATAAAATCAGGTGATAAGACCATTTTAAGAAACATAGCAATGACAGCAATGGCTAGTAAAGGATCAAGCGGGTCAAAAAAACTACTTGCCGATGTAGTTGTTAATGCAACCACAAGTGTTGCAGAAACAGTAAGTGGAGAAACTACTGTTGATTTAGATAACATTCAAATTCAGAAACAACAAGGTGGTTCTATAGATGATACAGAAGTTGTTAAAGGTATTATTTTAGATAAAGAGAGAATTCATGAAGAAATGCCAAAACAGGTTAAAAATGCAAAGATTGCTCTTGTTAATGCTGCACTTGAAGTTAAAAAAACCGAGATTGATGCACGTATTCAGATAAATGATCCAACCCAACTTCAGGCATTTTTAGACGAAGAAGAAAACATGCTAAGAAAAATGGTTGAAAAAGTCAAAAAAAGTGGTGCAGATGTACTAATATGTGAAAAAGGAATCGATGATCTTGCACAGCATTTCCTTTCAAAGGAGGGAATTTACGCAGTAAGACGTGCAAAAGAAAGCGATATAGAAAAACTTGCAAAAGCTACAGGTGGTAAAATTGTTGCAAACCTTGATGATTTATCATCTAAAGACCTTGGGTTTGCTGGAACTGTTGAAGAAAGAAAATATGGTGAAGATAAACTAACTTTTGTGATAGATTGTAAGAATCCAAAAGCAGTTTCTGTTTTATTAAGAGGAGGGACAGAACATGTTGTGGATGAGCTTGAGCGTGCTTTACATGATGCACTTTCCGTTGTTAAATCAGCTTTAGAAGATGGTAAGATTACTGTTGGTGGAGGAGCAGCGGCTACAGAAATTTCTATGACATTGCGTGATTATGCACCAAACGTTGGTGGCAGAG
>JGI2172J19969_10000512_pt1 | contig 16742 bp, 15 predicted proteins | sample DeeMarSWOR230_32_FD_19969 | JGI IMG/M metagenome (IMG submission 19969)
CCAATGCCAGCGGTTGGTGAAGGATTTAATGTCGCTGTCACAGGATCAACCCATAATGAATACGGCATCAGATTTACAGCGAGTCCGATAGTCCATAGACGCCTTGTAGAGAGACTCAACAATAAAATCGAGAGGCATGTTGATGAAATTGCGGATTTCGAGAGCTACAACATTGATGAATGCCAAATAGGTATCGTCTCTTACGGCTGTACATCACGAGCAATTCACGAAGTTGTTGAAAACTCAGAGAAAAGAGGAATCAAAACTGGTTACATAAGGTTGAAAACCCTATGGCCATTTCCGGAAAAAATGGTTAAAAGAATGGCGGAATCGGCTGAAAAGATAATTGTTCCAGAAATGAATCTGAGGCAGATATTTTACGAAGTAGAAAGGGCGGCAAAAGGCTTGGCAAAAATTATCCAGCTAAACAAGATTGGTGGAGGAGAACTAATCACACCTGAAGAGCTGCTAGTCAAATTGGAGGAGATGGAGAAGAATGACTGAAACTTTCTCGATCGGGAAATATCTAAGGAAGCTGAAGTTGCCATTCTGTTCAGGCTGCGGCATATTCACAGTTATGAATACTTTCCTGAGAGGGGCTCATGAACTGGGCCACAAGGACCTGAGCAAATTCGTTTTCTGCAGCGGCATAGGCTGCTCTTCATGGATTCCTTCGCCATATTTCATAGCAGACTCTATTCATACTCCTCATGGAAGAAGCATACCAGTTGCAACGGGCGTGAAACTCCTCCGTCCAGACCTCAACGTTGTTGTTTTCGGCGGCGACGGAGACATCGTCGGAATAGGTTTAAGCCACTTCATACATGCAGCAAGAAGAAACCTGGACGTCCTCGTCATAATGGTTAACAACATGGTTTACGGAATGACAGGTGGACAGGTTGCACCAACCACCCCTTTTGGAACAAGAACAACAACCACACCTTACGGAAGCTTTGAGCAACCACTAGACTCTGCTAGATTAGCCGTTACAGCCGGAGCTTGCTATTCAGCACGTTGGACAACGACACACTCGAATGAACTGAAAGAATCCATAAAAAAGGCAATCAAAACGCAGGGCTTCAGATTTATTGAAGTTGTGAGTCAATGCCCGACAGCCTTCGGCAGAAGAGTTGGTTTTAGAGATGTTGGGGAAATGCTGAAATGGCTTAGGCAAAACTCTGTTCCAATCCAAAAAGCAGAACAAATGAGAGAAGAAGAATTGGCAAACAAAATCGTTGTAGGCGTTTTTGCTCAAAGAAAACGGGTGACACTTACTGAAACAATCAGTAACATAATTGAGGAGGCTCAAAGGATTGCCAAATAAGGTCGAAATAAGGATAAGTGGACTTGGCGGTCAAGGGATAATTTTAGCAGGGCAAATCTTAGGTAGAGCAGCAGTCTATGATGGAAAAAACNCTGTGCAGACACAGAGTTATGGCGCCGAAGCTAGAGGAACAACAGCTAAGAGCGAAGTGATAATCTCAGACGGTGAGATCGGTTTTCCAGCTATCAGAAAATGCGCTGCATTAATCGTAATGAATCAGGAGGCAACTGAGAAAAACATAAAGGATCTGAAGAAGGCTGGTATTCTCCTCATTGACAGCAGCAACGTAAAAAAAATTCCAAAAATCAATGCAAAAATCTTCAAAATCTCAGCTACTGAGATAGCGGAAACCTCTTTCGGTCAAAAAGTCTATGCAAACATGATAATGCTTGGAGCTTTAACAAAAATAACAAACATAATAAGTGAAGAATCCATGGAAAAAGCGATAAGAGACATCGTCCCTGAAAAGTCAATAGCGGTTAATATCAAAGCGTTTAAACGGGGAAAAAGCTTACAGAATTAGATTCATCTTACCATGTTAATTTTTTGCAAATCAACTAACTGCAAAAATCTAGAACCTTTGTTGGTTATTGTATATGTTTCTCTTTCTGTAACCATAAGATAACCGCAGTCAAGTAAATAATCAAGGTATTTCTTAGTCTGAGTATAATTCAAATTAGCACTCTGCATTATTTGGGTTTTCCTTCTCCCTTTCCTCGAGTTCTTAACAGTCTCTAGTATGTCGCCGATTATTGATATTCTATCTCTGTACTTAAAAGTATGTGAAATCGTTAACGACTTTGACCTTAACATGATTTTATCTCCAAATATCTTGCCCTTTCTCCTTGACTATATATCATTGTTGAAAAACTTAGGGGTTTTTTCGGTAGACTTTGTTGAAAGTATAAGTGTATGTTCTGAAAACTATGGAAACTGTTGAAATTATACATTGTAGGAATCGAAGCATTTTTATTTTGTTTCAACTGAAACTATTGAAAGGAGTCAACAGTTTGTCCCCGCGGGTGCTAGCACTGAGTGAAATACAACTTTTGCAGGAAATTCTGAGCAGTGACTACATAATCTGCAGTTTACGTCTACGAGAAGGTGAATACCAATATAGTCTTGCCGAAGCAATTGTATCATTCCAACTCGAACTGCATTTTCCAGACGTCAAAGACATAACAAAAAGACTATTTGGAGTAGAAAGAACAAATGATGTGAAGTTCATCCGCAAAATTCAAACGATTCTTAAAAAAATGGAGAAAGGCAATGTTGTCAAAATCTTGCCAAAGAAGGACCCTTGGGAGTTGCAGAGATACTCCCTCTTAAGTTTCAAGTTTCAAGATGTCAACAACAATCTTGTAATTCTTGCGACAGACCAGCAAATAGAACAAATGAAAAATCTGCTACACTCAGTAATAAGACAACAAGAAAAACCCAAAGCTAGACTAAACAGAATCAAAACTAAGATTTACATATTAATACTCATAGTGATTGCATCATACGCGGCGATTTTATGGGACCTACTGCAACCTACGATCAACCCAATCATTTTCATTCCTGCCTTTTCGATTGCTGTCACATGCTCTCTCATGCTAGGAAATCTTCTCTCCCAAAAATAATCATTGCACACATCTAACCTTAACGTTTAATAATTCAATTTGCTATCAGAAAAACGTGNTTGAATTGAACAAGNCAATTTTGGTTTCATTTGCGCTCTTGTGTTTATTACCCATGTCATTTCTAACAGACTGTAAATTATCTGTAAAGGCAAATCCAACGACATGGACTGTGGATGACGATAGAGTAGAAAATCCAGATGCAGATTTCACTACAATTCAAGAAGCTATAAACAACGCAACTGATGGAGATAAGATTATTGTGCACAAAGGAACATACTATGAAAATGCCGTCATAAACAAGAGCGTGTCTCTTGTTGGAGAAGACAGAAACTCAACGATTGTTGATGGCAATGAAGCTGGCAGCGTGATGTCTATAATGGCTGACAACGTAAGCATCGAGGGCTTCACTATAAAGAGGAGCGGCTTACGTTCATACAACAGCGGCATATTTGTAGACCATGCAGATGGCAATTACATAAGCCACAACATAATAACAGACAACAACTATGGAATTAGCCTTTACTTCTCCAATGACAACCTAATATTAGACAACACGATAACGGACAACAGCGACGGAATTAGCCTTTACTCTTCTATCAGCAACGCGGCGTCAGACAACACGATAACGGACAACAGCGACGGAATCATCTTCTACTATTCTACCAGCAACGTGGTTTCACGCAATACGTTAATGGCAAACGATTATGGGCTCCTCCTTTTTGATTCCAGCGAAAACGCGTTTTTCCATAATAACCTTGTTGAAAACTATCAACAAGCCTACACCTATAATTCAATGAATATCTGGGATCATGGAAACGAAGGCAACTATTGGAGCGACCATATTGGTGTAGATCGATACAGTGGTCCTTATCGGAATGAGACTGGAAGTGATGGAATAGGCGACTCGGCTTACATAATCACACCTCCAGGCACTCCTATAGGATCAATTCAGTTCGACCATTACCCTTTGATGGGCAAGTTTTACGATTTGACCGCTACTTCGGAAGGGAAAACATACCACATCACTACTATCTGCAATTCAGCGATCTCTGAATTTAGATTTGAGATCGGGTCAGAAACAGGGAATAAGATGATACGCTTCAATGTCACGGGCAAAGATAATACGGTCGGTCTCTGCAGAGTTATGATTCCCACCGAGTTGATGAAATATCCATACATCATACTGATTGACGAAGAAGAAATTGAGTCAAACCCACTTCAACCTATTTCAAACGAGACGTATGTTTATCTATATTTCACCTATATTCATAGCAGTCACGCCGTCACAATAATTTCCTCAAAGGTTCTGTACCTTTACAACGAACTGCTCGACGATTATGTCAAGTTGAACATGACATGTCATGATCTTCTAGAGGACTATGACGCTCTTTCAGGCAATTATAGTCTCCTTCAGGGAAGCTATGACGAATTGAAAAGTTCTTATCAAGAACACCTATTGGATTACTCCAAAAACGAATACAATACTCGGAACCTACTATATGTCTTTGCAGCCGCAACAGCAATCTTCATAATAGCTACTATTTATCTATCAAAAAAAGCACATGCAGGCAGAACTGAGGTTTTTGAGGGTTCAAAAAAGGAGCAGGCCGTAACGTACACATAACGATGAAATGCTTGCATCATCCGATATTCGTGAAGCCTGTTGAAAAAGATTTGATATTTGCTGCAAAAATCTCAACCTGAATTTTTTCGCGGTCAGTTTTCTGTTCTACTTCAAGTTTATAGAGCCTGTGTAAGCCATAACAAAGATCTCATAAACTCAAATTATATGCCTGCAAACTGAATTTACAACTAAACAAATTTGCTACATGCTTTAGTTTCGATTTTTCAGCGATTTATGGCTCCATCAGATAACTCAAAAACTTGCTTTTGATCTTCCAAACAAAAATCTGAATAGCAACAACCACTAAGGCGATTAGAAACACAACTACTTGAAACCATATAGGGCTTCCGGTTGATGCGCTAAATTCAAGTATTAGACCAGCAAGTTGGGCGAAAAACCATAGGAATGAAGGCCAGAAATAGCCTAACGTCACAGCTAATGTCAAGAAGAGGATTGATAAAGCAAGGTAGTATTTGCTCAGTCTTGGCAAGGCTCTTTCCAGTGTTTTGATAACTTTCAAGTCACCAGCTCCTAAGTCGGCTTTGCTGTTAAACGCTTTGATAACGATCTTGGCGTTCTGATAAGCCTCTGATGCAACTTCTATTAGCATCAGATTCAGGCAGATGATTAGTAAGACGAGGCTTAATAAGAGACCAGATTCAAAGACCTTCAATGTAAAAGGTATTAAAAACAAGGAAGAGAGAACCACTATCAATGGCAAAGCAGATAAGAAATTGTGAATGACTCTTCTGTGTTCTGGGTACGGATTGAAAATGTTGAAAGTTTTATCAAAAATGTTGGCTGAGTAGTTTCTGGGAAGATGGCTCATCTTGTGGTGTTTTGAGCGAAAAATTATGGATAAAATTAAAGTTGAACATCCCATTGCAAACAGTGTTAAAGATGAATAGAAAACATAAGTCTCTGCCAATATCGTTACACCATATTTATTTAGGAAATAGATTTCACTTAAATCCTTAACGCAGAAAAGCTTCGTCAAAGATTGGAAATCCGTTCCTTACTCAAGCATATGATTTCATGGCAATCACCAATTTCTTTAAATCTTGTCTGGGCGTAATCTAAAGGCATGTCTGGGAAAATCACTTATGCTGATACGGGCGTCGATAGGAAATTAAGAGCAAAATCAAAAGAGGCTTTAAAGATTTTGAAAGAGACTTATAGATTCAGTCGCTATGGTGAAGTAGTTCAACTTCCTTTCGGAAACATCTTTTCAACTGGGAGAAGCCGTTACTTGGACTTGGTCATTGAAGGAATTGGCACAAAAGTGCTTGTTGCACAGTTAGCTGAAAAATACGACACTATAGGGATTGATGGTGTGGCTGTGGCTGTTAACGATGTTATAAGATCTGGTGCAAAGCCTCTGGCGGTTGCGGATAATATTCACGCGCACGTTTCGGACCCGTTTTTGGTTAAGGAATGGATGAAAGGTATAGTTAAAGGAGCAGCTGAAGCGGGATGCATTGTGCCGAGCGGTGAGATCGGTGATGTTCCAGAACTGATAAAAGGCTTGGTGGAAGGCAAAGGCTTTGACATGGTTTTTGCGGCAGTAGGCGAAGTTTCAAGCGAAAGAATAATCTCTGGGAGAAACATAAAGCCAAGCAATGTCATCATAGGCCTGCGAAGTTCAGGGCTTCACAGCAACGGCCTATCTTTAGCAAGGCAAATTCTATTTGAGCAATGGGGTGGAAAATATGAGCCCTACGATATTCCAGATGGGTTGGACAGAGAAATAGTCTACGAAGTTTTGGAACCAACCAGAATATATGTTAAGCCGTTGCTTACAGTTGCGGAAAAGGTCAAAGCGAAGGCAGCTGTGCACATAACTGGTGACGCATACTTAAAATTCGACCGTTTAACAAAGTTTTCAGAAAAACTAGGTTTCGAGTTCAACAATTTTAAACCGCAGTCAGTCTTTAAGTTAGTCCAGAAAACCGCCAATGAACTTGGCGGCACAATAACAGATGAAGAGATGTTCAAAACCTTCAACATGGGATGGGGATTCGCAATAATACAAGATGAGGCTGATGTAGACGAAACGATAGATATTCTGGAAAAAACTGGGATACAAGCAGAAGAGATAGGCCGTGTAACTGATTCTGAAGGAATCAAAATTCTTTACAGGGGTAGAAAAACCATTCTGAGATAGGTTGTTTGCTTTATCAATGATAAAAGTGTTTAAATCCCTTGAAATTTGAACTTAACCCATGAGATGTCACTTGAAAATTGAAGTTAGCTTAAAGCCGGGACACAGCGACCCTGAAGGCGAAACCACAGCACGTTTGCTGAAGGAACTTGGCTACAAAATTGAAAGAGTGAACGTCAGCAAAGTTTATAGNGTGTCTCTTGAAGCTGAATCACAGGAAGAGGCTAGGGCGAAAGCTGAGGAAATGTGTAAGAGACTTCTGGCNAACCCAACAAAGGACAGCTATAACATCTTTGTTGAGGAAAAAAAATGACAGCACGTCTCTACATGCGCGGAAAANCACCCTTTCCACTNTTCAAGATAAACATACTTGAGGCCACGGACGAGCAACTTCTTGAGATAAGTCGAGAAATGGGTATAGGCTTGAACTTACAAGAAATGAGAACTGTTCAAGCATATTTTAGGAAAAAAAAGCGAAAACCGACGGATGTTGAACTACAGACTATCGGGCAGACTTGGTCTGAACACTGCTTTCATAAGACTTTCAAAGGCAAAATAAAGTTTGATGGAAAAGAAATTGAGAGTCTATTTAAAACATACATTTCAAAGGCTACGGAGGAAGTCAATCCAGACTGGTGCTTTTCCGTTTTCGAAGACAATGCAGGCATAATAAATTTTGATAAAGACTATGGAATAGCAATCAAAGTGGAAACGCATAACCACCCATCAGCAATAGAACCTTTTGGCGGTGCAGCCACAGGCACCGGCGGCGTAATCCGAGACATTCTAGGTGTTTGGGCAGACCCGATTGCTTGCACAGATGTNTTGGGCTTCGGCCCACTAGAATATGATTACAAAAAGCTTCCGCTCGGCATAAAGCACCCGAAGTATCTTTACATGGGCGTTGTCGCAGGAATCGGAAGCTACGGCAACAACATGGGAATCCCCACAGTGAACGGTGCAATATACTTTGACGAAAGCTATGTTGGAAACGTTGTTGTCTACTGCGGATGTNTAGGGCTGCTTCCACTGAAAAAATTCAGGAGAAACGCCAAACCCAGCGATATTATAGTTTTGGCTGGAGGAAAAACGGGCAGAGACGGCATCCACGGCGTCACATTCGCATCTGCTGAATTAACGGAAAAATCTGAAGAGATTTCGAGACCAGCGGTTCAGATTGCCAATCCAATTGAAGAGGAGAAGCTGAAAAGGGCGATAATTGAGATTCGAGATTTGGGGCTTGTTTCAGCAATAACAGACTTAGGTGGTGGCGGCTTATCATCAGCCGCAGGTGAAACAGCGAAAAGGTTTGATTGCGGGGCTGTTATCGAGCTTGAAATGGTCCCCCTGAAGTATCCGAGTTTGGCTCCTTGGGAAATTTATGTTTCCGAATCCCAAGAAAGAATGCTTCTGGCTGTGCCTCCAGAAAACCTTAAGCATGTTTTGGAGATTTTTGAGAAGGAAGATGTTGAAGCAACAGCTATTGGAAAATATACCGCTGATAAAGTTTTGCGAATTCGCTATAAAGGCGCAAAGGTTGCAGAATTGGATATCCCATTCATGTTTGAACCGCCCCAAACTGTGAGGACCGCAGAGCATAAACCACTAAGAAGTGAAGAACCGAGATTTCAGGAACCTGAAAATCTGACCGAAACACTTCTCAAGCTTTTAGCTTCACCTAACATTGCAAGCAAGGAAAGCGTGATACGCACATACGATCATGAAGTGAAAGGAAACACCGTGCTTAAGCCGCTACACGGGAAGTATGGTGGTCCAAACGATGCGGCTATAATAAAGCCATTGGCGAATTCTTGGCAGGGTATAGCGGTCTCTTGCGGAATGAACCCGAAGTATGGGAAAATTGATGCTTATTGGATGGCTGCATCAGCAATAGATGAAGCGATAAGGAATAATGTGGCAGTGGGTGGAAGAAGAATAGCCCTACTGGACAATTTCACATGGGGCAACCCTGAAAAACCTGAAAGGCTGGGCAGCCTTGTAAAGGCTTGTGAGGCATGTTACCATTTTGCAACAGCCTTCAGAACACCGTTCATTTCTGGAAAAGACAGCCTTTACAACGAGTCACCGCTTGGACCGGTGACGCCGACGCTGTTAATAACAGCTTTAGGCGTGGTTCCAGACATTCGCTCAGTAGTTTCAATGGATGTGAAGTCTTCAAACGATCTAATCTACATTGTTGGGCAAACTTCCCGCGAGTTAGGCGGCTCAGAATACTACGCGTTGAAGGGATTTCTTGGAAGAACAGTGCCTAAAGTGCAGCCTAACCAAGCCAGAAAAACGTTTGAAAACGTCACTAAAGCGATTGATTTAGGGTTGGTTAAGGCTTGTCACGATTTGTCTGAGGGCGGATTAGCTGTCGCTGTTGCAGAAATGGCCTTTGCTGGTAGATATGGAATTGAATTGAATTTGCGAAAGGTTCCGCGAAAAGCTGTGAACCGCAACGACTTTGTTCTTTTTTCAGAGTCAAACAGCCGTTTCTTAGCCGAAGTTTCGGAAAAAGCCAATGAAGACTTTGAAGCTTTAATGAAAGGGGGCGTGTATGCTGAGGTGGGCAAGGTTACGAAGAATCCGCGGCTATGCATTCATGGACTAGAGGGCGAAGTCGCCATTGATGTTCCGCTCAGCGATATGTTTGCGAGATGGAAGCGAACCTTGAGCAGCGGGGTTTAGCCATGAAGCGTGAAGAGATAAAGGTTTGTGTTTTGCGTGTGGGCGGGACAAACTGCGATGCGGAAACGAAATGCGCCTTTGAAGAATCAGGTGTTAAAGCTGAAGTTGTGCATGTAAACGAGATTGTTAAACGTCGAAACCTTATGGAATACAGCGCTTTGGTGTTTCCAGGAGGCTTCTCTTACGGGGACTACGTGCGTGCGGGAGCGATATGGGCGAAGTGGATACTCGCCAAATTAGGTAAGGACTTGAAAGCTTTCGTCCATGAAAACCGTCCTGTTCTAGGTATCTGCAACGGGTTCCAAGTACTTGTTGAGGCTGGATTGCTTCCAAGCTTTGAAGGGATCAGCCCGTATCCGGAGGCAGCCCTAGCCACCAATTTTCCGCCCGGCTACAACTGCCGCTGGATTTACATCAAACACGAGAACAATGGAAGATGCATTTTCACATGGAAAATACCTAAAGGAAAAGTTCTGCGAATGCCAGTCGCACACGCCGAAGGCAGATTCACATTCGCAAAAGAGAAAGAAAGGCAGTGCTTGGAAAGGCTTTACGAGAGTGACCAGCTGGTTTTCAGATATTGCACCAAAAACGGTGAGTATGCAGAAGGACGGTTTCCAACAAACCCGAACGGTTCTTTCCATGACGTAGTGAGCATATGCAATCCTGAAGGAACAATATTCGGTTTGATGCCTCATCCTGAAAGAGCCTTCTACTGGTGGCAGCAACCAGACTGGACTAGACAAGCGCAAATGCCACAACACGGCGACGGAAAACTAATCTTCGAAAGCTTGATCGAGTATTTAGTGAAGAAGTTCTAAATCTTCAAGATGTGGAAGCCCCGCTCTTGCTCCCATCTTCATTATACATCTCGAAGCAACAAAATTACCTATTCTTCCACAATCGTAGAGGCTTTTGCCATGTATCAAGCTGTAAAGGAAGCCTGCACAAAAGGCGTCGCCAGCACCAGTCGTGTCAACAACATTCACTTTAAACGCTTCTATTGAATGGCTTTCTTTTCCATCTGTTATATAGCACCCCTTGCTGCCCAGTTTGACAGCAACTATCTTTGCGCTTTTTCTGCAAAGAATTTCTGCGCCTTTCTTATAGTCTGCTGTGCCCGTTAACAACTCAAGTTCCTTCGCGTGTGGCATTAGGACAAATGCCTTTTTTATTATCGGCTCCAATGCGGTTCCTTTTCTTGCATATAATTCTCCAGGGTCAAGGCTTATTTTAACACTTTCAGGAAGGGTTTCGATAAGCTTTTTCTGGGATTGGAAGGATTTTTCGCCGATGAAGGATGTCAGGTGCAGAAACTTAGTTTTAAAGGCATAATCCTTGTTTATTTCTTCAAATTCTATCGTGTCATTTGCACCTGGGTCAACGTATAATGCTCTCTCGCCTTTTTCATTCACGAAACCCATCGCTGTTCCGCTTCTGCCACGCTTTGCAATTATTATGCCGCTTGTGTCTACGCATTCTGTGCGAAAATCCTTCAACAGCATTCTGCCTTCTCTATCGTCAGCCACTTTCCCGATGAAGCCTACTTTGCAGCTAAGTCTCGCCAAGCCTACCGCAGTGTTAGCTGCTGAACCTCCGCAAGCCTCCTCAAAATCTGTGACGAAGCTTTCCTCCTCGGCAGTAGCTATCTTGTTCACACGATACAGCTTGTCCATGTTAAGTGCACCGAAACCTATTACTTCAAACTGTTCCATGCAACAACCCCAAAGACAATTGAAAGCCTTGAGATTTCTAAGGAATTTCCTTTTTTAACGTTTGCTACTGAAATAAGAATCAAACAGCATTAGTTTTTGTTGAATTTGGAATTGTAAACAAATATAAAGTGGGAGGACGATTCGTAAGAATGGAGAGTAAGACGGATGAAACGCGAAATGAAATTTGTCGTAGCTGTCCTACTGATTCTTGGGATATCTTTAGTTTTAGGCGTGGTTCTTGTCTCCAGGTTGGAGATGTTTATCTTTACGGAGAATCTTCATGCAGAAGAGTTCAAATCAACCAGTGATGATTCATACGCAGCTGACGTCCTTGATGGCGGAGTTAAGGTAGCTAACATTTACATCCGTGCCGAACATCCTGCTCCGCAAGCTCTTGATGTGCCTGTACTAGTTTCAATCTGGCATTCAGAGGAAACCGAGCTTGATTCACTCTTCCTAAAATTTTACGGAACACATTACACACAAGTCTATTTGGAAGTTCCAGGAGGTTCTTGGTCGTCGATTGATTTCCGACAGACAAGTGATGGCAAAGGAGCTAGCTTAGAAGTTGACGATTTAGGATTTCAGGGAACTGGAACTGTAACCCTTGAATTTCTTTTAAGGTCATTCGACGAGCAACATAGTTTCTATTTTGAGGTAAAATTCTCAATGCATAAAAAAGCTTTCGTACAATTGACTCGACAAGAAGTGTGGACACAGACCGAAATTTCAATTCTAATGTGAGCTAACATTAAGATACTTAGAATAGTTCCGGCAGAATTTCTTTCAAGAAAATCTTGTATTTTCCGAGCTTTCCGCCGTAGTTACCAGCTGAAATGCGGACAACTCCGTCGACGTTTATTGCGGCTTCTATACCAGCTCGCATGGCTTTTTTCACTGCATTCATCGAAACTCCGTTGATCACTATTTCCGGGATATAGTTCACGTTTTCAGGCACTTTAGATGCGTCGCCTAGTTTATGTTTTAGAGACGGGCAGTATGGATGGTTTGTTGTCGGGCCTATCAATGGGAAACGTGTTTCGGGTTTCGAACCAGCCGAACAAATCTCAAAGGGAGTTATTACGCCTTCGATTTGGCTTATTGCTTCTAGCGCTTTTCTCCCAACATCCATTACCGCTTTCTTTGTTTCACACATGTACCAGAAGTTGCCGCCGGATATTCCTNGTGCATAGCCAATATACCGTTCTATGAGAAAGTCAGGCACCATGATTGGAACAACAATCATGTTACGTCCATAAAGCTGTTCTTCCCATTCAAAACCGTCTCCACAATGTCCAACTCTTTCCATCATATCTATTTTTCCTTCAGGTCTTACAGATAAGGCATCAAAGACCGACGTGAAAGGCTTGACGAGTATGTCTTGGCGAATCCGATAAGAAAGCTCTTTTTCGAAACGCCTAACCAAATCTTCTAAAGGCTTTTCTTTACCTAACAGTTTCCAGAATTGTAAAATTGCTCCTTTTCGCTTGTCAGGTGTTTCTTCTTCACCTAGCCATTTTTCAATTCCGCTGTCAACCCTGCCTATAACCCCTGAAGGTGTTGCCGTTGCATCTTCGGCTGCCCTCCTTAACGTCTCTTCGTCATCCGCAGTGACGACAACTCGGCAGTAGAGACCGTCAAAAGCCTCTGCATAGGTGTCTTCTATCAGTGCTTTCTTAATCATTTATCCCAGTCTCCCTATCGCTTCGCCTCGAACTTTTTTTCTAAATTCGCTACTTTCCTTTGCCAGAACCTCCATATTTACATCCGTTATTATTTTAACCTTAGGCAATTCTTTTGGACACAGCTTGAAGAGACGCTCAAGCAACAATGGATTAACTAAGCTTTTCTTGAGTGCTTCACGGTTCCAGTTTTTCACGAGACTTATAGTTTCTTGTTTTCCTAATCTGCAGAAAACGTCTGCAATTATTGCTGTCGCAATACTGTTCTCAGATAAAACTGCGATTTCACCGTTTTCTATGGCGTACTGGTTACCGTTGAATGAGACAGTTAAACCACCGTTTTCTTTTACAATCCTGAAGGCTTCCACGTCTGTTATGCTGTCCCCAACATACATAACTTCTCCTAAGTTGACGCCTACCCGTTCAGCTACATCCTCTACTGCATCAGCCTTTTCCATGCCGCCTATAGGATTGACCTCACGAAAGATTTTCCCCGACTCCATGTTTGCTATTTCATTCCAGAAGATCTTGTCAAGCCTCCGGATTGTTTTTCGGTGTTTTTCTGGAAAACCGTCCAAGGATTTTGTCCCTAAGGAGATTTCGATAACTGGCATCTGTGAGATTTCTTTTGCAAGTTCTTTCAATTTGTTTTTCTCTTTTTCTGTTATGTGATATTTGTCCATGCTGAGCTTTGTGCAATAAGTGTTCTTATATGGAAAGTTTAGGGCTTGGCATAGCGCGCTTACGTAGTGTTCGTAGCTTGTGCTAACAACGAAGACGTGAGCGATGTTTCTCGAATATTGTAACGTTTCCTTTGCGTTTTGAATTAAAACGAGGCTTTGAACTGAAAACTGCCGCATTTCTTGGTCTGTGACGTTGTAAGCCTTTAGAAAGGGTACGATAAGCTTCAAAGTGTTGCCAGCCTTGTACCCGGGTTTTCTTAATACCTCCGCGAGTACATCATCGTATCTACTTATAACAGTGAATAGCTTATCTCCATTAGGGACAAAATGGGATGTTATTTCAAAAGCATTATCGTTTTTGGAGATCGGGCCTTCACAGTCTGAGATAAAGGCTCTTTTCACTGTTTACTCCGCCTCAGCTTCTCCATGTGTCTTATACTCTTTTCTATGTGTTGTTTTGAAGCTATGTCTGTTCTATGCCACAATGCCCCGCCCTTTATGGCGTTTACGCCTTCCAAAGAGGTTTCCCTCGCTATCTCAACGCTCTCACCTATACCCACCACGCACACGGCTCTGGATTTAAGGGCATAAGTTTTGTTGTCACGCAGTTCCATAGATGCTGGATAAACACGGATCCTTTCACCATGTTCCCCACTCAGCTCGTAAGCATTTGTTAAGTCTACTGGCTTGCCTATTTCAGTTCTATCTACAAGGTTTGGAAAAGTGCTCATGTACCCGCCATAGTTCGGTGGAACCTTGTAGGTTACGACTGTTGCAACCTTCTCCAATTTGACGTGTGTTAGATTTCCTTCTAGAATTTTGAAGCAGACATCAACGAAATCATCTTTCAGTATAGGCAAGATGTTTTGAATTTCCGGGTCTCCTGGACGGCTGTTGTTTTCGAGGATTTTCGGTCCTTCGTCTGTGTGGATAAATGCTACGTAAAAAGGTACCCCTCTTAGGGCTTGGTTGTCCGTGACTTTCCATTTTTCAAAGATTTTGCTGACGATTTCTATTTCTTTGGTTCTATCCGCACTTTTCATGAATGGCAGTACATCACCGACGTTTTTGTAGGAGCCCATGCCGCCAGTGTTTGGTCCCATATCACCGTTGAAAGCTCTCTTGTAGTCTCTCGTTTCTGGTAAAGGCGCCAAGTGCTTGCCGTCGCAGAAGGCCTGAAAGCTGGATTCTTCTCCTTCAAGTTTTTCTTCGATGATGACTGAGCCGTGTTGAAAGTTTGCTAGGAAATGTTCGAAGAGTTGTTCGCGGGTTGTGAAGTGGTCTCCCCATACGCCGACGCCTTTTCCAGCCGCCGGCTTGTCTGGCTTAACAACAGCCTTGTTTTCAAGTTCATCAAGCCAACTGTAAACAACTTTTTTCACTTCTTCTTGGTTTTTGTAGTCGTTGGGGTTAAAAATTTTAAAGCGTGGATTTACTTCTGGCACGATTTCGTGAAATAACAATCTTTGCTTGACTTTGCTTGCTTCTATGGCGTATTCCTTTGTGGGGCAGACCACCGGTACGCCTGTTCGTTCTTCAACGAGGTCACGTACGCCGTTTATTATAGGCTTTTCGGGACCGACTATGCAGAAGTCTATTTTATCTTTGCCTGCCTCTGCGAATTTGCAGATTTTCTCTACGTTCAAGTCTGGTATAACAACGTGTTTGACGGCTTTTTTCACGTTGAAGGGGTTTCGCTGTTTATCTGCAACGTAAATTTCCGCATCATAGTTTGTGCTTCGTGTGAAGGCGTCAATNATAGCTGTGGCTCTCGCACCGTAAGAAACGACTAATACGCCTACTTTCTCCATAATCAACCCATCAAATTACAAGAAGGNACAAAATCTTAATTTGTTTTGCCACTATGCCTTTTCTATGGCTTCTGCTGTTTCGTATAGTCTTCCTGTTTCCTCATATCCTTCCAGAAATCTTTTCTTCATTTCGTCTGCTATTTTTTGGGCTAGGAGCGTGGGGTATTTACATGTTAGGCATCCTAAGCATAGCTGCTCTCGGCTGAACCCCGTTGCTCTTACGAAACCTTCGATTGACTGATAGCGCACAGCATCTGCGCCTACGATTTTTGCGATTTCTTCGGAGTTGTGCTTTGAGCCTATGAGTTGTCCGTATGTTGCCATGTCTATTCCGTAAAAGCATGGTCCGATTATTCGTGGAAAAGTTATGAATAGGTACACTTTTTTGGCTCCCATTTTGCGCAGTTTTTCCACTATGACTTTTGTTGTGTCTCCTCTGACTATGCTGTCGTCTGTCACTATGACTCGTTTCCCCTTGACTTTCGGTGCTAGAATGTTGATTTTCTTGTCTATCGTTGAATAACGTTCACTATTAAGTAGAATGAAGGCCCTTTCTGTTACGTAACGATGTCTACGGGAGGCCCTCTCCCATCTTAGGTCAGATTCCTCGCGGACCCCTAAGGCTGAGTCATTGCCTGTTTCAGGCAATGAAAGAATAATGTCTGCATCCTTAACGATGTCTGGGTTCTCCCTAACAAGGTTTCTTCCGAACTCTTCCCGGATTTCATAAACGTATTTCTTGTCAAACCGTGAATCTGGTCTTGCGAAATACGCGAACTCGAAGGCACAAAAGGCTTTCCGTCTATTATTAACTAGCTTTTCTCTTTTGAAGCCGTCTTTTGAGACTGTGACGAGTTCGCCGGGTTCTATTTCAAAATCTCTTTCGAAGCCATTTATATCTAGGCTCGCTGTCTCTGATGAAAAGGCGTATGTTAACTCGTCTTCACTGTGGCCGGCACATAAGGGTCTTATTCCGTAAGGGTCTTTGAAGGCGAAGAATTTGCCGTCCTCTGTTATGCCAGCCACTGAGAAGGCTCCTTCGATTTCTTCCATGCATGTTTCAATCGCTGAACCTAAATCTTCACTCCTTATTAGCTCGATTAGGAGCTTGTGGCAGATTAGGTCTGCGTCGCATTCATAAGAGAAGCCCGGGAATTCCTCGCTTATTTCCTTTTTAAGCCGGAAGGTGTTGACAACGTTTCCATTAAAGGAAACAGCTAGTTTAGACCCGTTCTTTGATGCTGTGACAGGTTGTGTGCCCATTATTAATGATTTTTCATCTGTTTTTCCAGAGGTTGTGTACCTCACATTTCCGATGCCTACATGTCCTGGCAACCGTCCAAACCATTCTTGGATGGCGCTCGTTTTTATTTTTGGCACGAGGTCTAGGCTTCTGTGAACGTGAAATTTTCCATTGCTGCAAGTCAGG
>JGI2172J19969_10000519_pt1 | contig 16662 bp, 20 predicted proteins | sample DeeMarSWOR230_32_FD_19969 | JGI IMG/M metagenome (IMG submission 19969)
CTATGTTTCTTAGACATTAGGGCTGAAGAGGAAAAGTACATGACAGTGGAAGGAGGATTACAGACGCTTTTAGCAGTAGAAGAACGAAGAAGACACANCGTGATCACTGCCGACAGGCTAGTTGTCGGTATCGCACGAGCAGGTTCAGAACACCCAGTCGTAAAAGCTGACTACGTGCAAAACGCAGTGAAATATGACTTCGGATCTCCACCCCACACTTTGATTTTTCCAGGAAAACTCCACTTCATGGAGGCCGAAGCACTCATCACATTAGCAAAGGCCCCACCAGAAATCAGAAGGATAGCCAAATGACAATAGAAGAACTAGTCTCAAAGTACATTCGAAACACGAAAAGAGTCTTCAAAGAGATGAGAATCACGCAAAGTTCCGTACTCATCGATGAGGAGAGGATTAAAGCCGTGATAGAGACGGCCAAGCGTTATTTGGAAGACGCCAAATACTATCAAGACGAGAAGAAGGTTGAAACAGGCTTGGCTTCAGTTGCCTATAGCGAAGGGCTCTTAGATGCCTTAAGATTGTTAGGAGCAGTTGAATTCTCATGGAGGTAAGGAAGTGAAGAAGAAAAAAGTTGTGTTAGCTTCTGGAACCTTCGATCTGTTTCATTTCGGTCACGTTAGGTATTTGGAGGAAGCCAAGAAGGCTGGCGGAGAAGACGCCAAACTCATTGTTATCGTGGCCCGAGACAGCACTGTCAAAAGGAGGAAGGGGAAGAAGCCCGTGATGTCAGAAGACCAGCGAAGATCGGTCGTTGAATCTTTAAAAGTCGTTGACGATGCAGTTTTGGGCTACGATGCCTTCAGCATAGGAAAGGTAATCGAGAAGATTCACCCAGACGTGATTGCCGTGGGACACGATCAAGACGGCATAGAAAGGGAAGTACGAAGGGTTGTGGCGGAGAAGGGACTCAACATCGATGTCGTGAAAATCGGTAGATTTGGAAAAGATGAGTTGGACAGTTCCTCGAAGATCAAGAGGAAAATCATTCAGTCATTCAAGAGATGAACCGTATTATTCATTCACACTGGTGGAACGCCCAGCCATATTTGCGTATAGAAGAGAACTAAGACTGCAGGTTTAGACTAAGGTAGAATCAAGACCTCTACCTTCACTTTATTTCCGTCCTTCAGTTTGAGATTGCTCCGCAAGAATCTGGACGCAATTATCTCCAAGACTGAGGAGTTGTAGTGGCTCCGTAATGCAGAGACGACAGCACCCTTCGCTCTATTGTTAATTATCGCGGGGTAGCATTTTACCGGACCGAAGGTCCTAGACTCGTTTTCAAACCCTTCTAGCTCTACTGCTGGATACGATTCGAGTTCCGCCCTTGTCTTCATATCGTAGTCGGTTGTTAGCTTCAGATTAAGGGTTCCAGGATACGGATCAAACCCCAGTTTCTCAATGAATTGCTTGCGATACCCATCTCGAGTAACGTAATAGGCCCTTCACCTAGCCCAGTAAACAACACACCCTCCAACGTGACAGAGGGGGGATACGCCGCCTCAAATATCAGCCGCAGATTAGAATAGAGTTTCTTCAGCTCAACAAGCCCGAGATCAGTGATTCTAATCAAGCACCCCTCTGGAGTAATCCTTCTATTGATCCAACCGCTCTTCTCAAGTTCGATGAGGTGGCGGGAAGCGGTTTGCTGTGAGGCCCCCATCTTTTCAGCAAGATAATCAGTCGAAACCTTCACCGTACGGATGGATGCGCCAAGCTCTGCCAATTTATAAAGGACGAAGAAGCGTCTCCACCACTGCGCATCGACGCCAATTGAGTTCATTTGAACCGCCCTATTGAGGAAAAGACCTCATAAGTTATATAAGTAACTCGATGATATCCAACATTCTCCTCGCCTTAGAGAAAATCCGGAAAATTCGCCCGGGAATTTCTGTTGATCTTTAGGGCAGTTCATTCGCAATTCTCTCTGACTACTGGGGCGCAGGGTCAATCGAGTCTTCTAAGGTAGGTTAGCTCTTTTCGGGTAATCTTGAAGCCGGCTTTCTTGTAGAGGTCTATGGCTCTTGTTGGATTTGTGTCGTCGACGCCTAATTCTACCTCCGTCATCCCTTTAGCTTTCAAGAATTCCATCCCACATAGCATGAGAGTAGTGCCGATTCCCCTTCTTCTCTGTGGCTTCAGGACGCCTATCGTCATTATCCAGCCCCGCCTTACTCCGCTGTGCTTGATGAATTCGCTGTCGATTCCTGCTCCAACGTATCCTACTGGTTTGCCGTCTAAGTAGGTGAAGAATAGCCCTACGATGTCGCACCATGGCTTGTTCTCAACCCAGTATCTTGTTTCCTCAATAGTACGCGGTCTGAAGTTGAAGTGCTCCTTAAAAGCTTCGTTTTCAAGCCAAGTGAGCAGTTTGATATCGTCCAAGTTCGTTTTCATAGGCCTAATTCTCACGCCTTTGTCTTCTCCTATGTCATAAGGAAGGTCTTCCAAGTTTCTTCTCATCGTACTGAAAACCCTGATACGCTTGAACCCCATGGATTCGTACAGGCTTCTGCACGCAACTTTGTCCTCTCTGGCCCAAGCTTCTACGCTTTCCATCCCGCGGGCCTTGAGGCTGTCGATGGCCTTATTCGCGAGAGTTCTTCCTATGCCTTTTCTTCTGAACTCTGGAATAATTCCGAGGCTCCTGATGAACCCTTTCTTTTCCTCTCTCTTTCTGTCAACGTAAGCGTTGACCATACCGACTGGCGCGTTGTTCCATTCTGCGATGAACATGCCCGTTGTGTCGAAGTTTGGGCTCTTCTCGTATAATTCTATGTCCTCCATGGTGTCAGGTCGGAAGTCGTCGTACTCCTTAAAAGCTTCATTCGTTATTCTGAGCCAAGCTTCCTCGTCTCTTCCTTGAACGAACTTCCTGATCTTCAGCATGTTAACTCCTCTAACTTGCTTGTGCATAACGCGTGCCACTACCAACCCGAAGAACACACTTTTAAATGTAGCGTAAGGTGGGGAGCAGAATTTATGGACAGAATTCGGAGTGGTCTCTCAGCCTTTGCTCCCTAATCCACGCCGCGATCCCGATTTCTTTCATCCTTTTCGAGTTCTCGATGGTCTTCTTGTGATGAGGGATGCCGTCTGAGCTGAATTCATCAACGTTTGGGCATAGGAATTCTTCGCATTGAAAACAGTGTTGAAGCCCGCTCTTTTTAGCGCAAAGCATCATCTTGCATTGGGAACTCCAGTGGGTTTCAAGTGGCCCGGTACATCCTTCGCATCTTATCTGCTCTGGTTCAAGCGCTTCATTCCGTTCCTTCTTAAACCACTCTAGTATTTCATCGCGCATTTTGTCATTTCCATGTCCGGCTGAGTATATGTCACACGCTGCACAATTAAGACCACAGACTGAAATACGCCATTTTCCCGAGCTTCCCGTTTCCATGTTCCCACCTCAAATGTGGATGATTACGCGCGTTCCAGCTATCTAGTTGATATGTTACCCAGGTCACGAATAAAAAGCCCTATTGCTCAACACGAGAGTAGTATGGCAAACAACGCGTGCCCAATAAGCTCTAGAAACAGGACGCGTGTAGATGGCTCCAAAAGGCACTTTGACTAGTCGCAGTGGTTTGTTTTTATGTTTCGGTCCATAGTCCTTACGAGTTCTCGCAAAACGCGCATTTGGCGTATGTATGCCTTTTTGCTCAAGCCATTCTCCTCCCAAGTAAGGAGGAGTAGGCCTCCTATTCGCACAAAATAGTTATGAAGAGAGAATAAATATTCGAAATACACGTGTATGCGCTTTGCGCGCGCGAAAAAGAGCGTTTTATGGCTTCAACGACTGTGAAATCAAACAGATTTGAGAAACGTAGAAAGCTTAATAATTGGTCAAGGCTTTTGAGCTTTTCATTCAACTTGAGGCGTTGCTGAGTTGGGGTTTGTTGATCCATTAACCGCACTCGTAGCCTCTTTCATTTTTCTTGCAGTAATGTTGTATAAGCGGGTAAACCTAGGTATAACACTGGTTTCCACAGCCTTGGTTCTAAGTCTACTCTCGCTCAGATTAGAAGAGATTCCCCAGATTCTTTGGCAGACAACGTTAGATCCCATCACCGTATCACTTGTAGGTGCAAGCTTTGGAATAATGGTGTTAAGTCAACTTTACAAAGAAACGGGAGCCATTGACACTCTCAGCAATAGTCTAAGCGAAATGATTAGGAAGCCCAAGCTTGTGGTGAGCATGCTTCCAGCACTCATAGGGCTGCTCCCAGTTGCAGGCGGCGCCCTCATGTCAGCGCCAATGGTGGAGACAGAAGCAGATAAGCTAGATTTAGAGAGAGCCAAGAAAACCTTCGTTAATATCTGGTTTCGACACGTAATCTTCCCGATATACCCCATGAGTCAAGTGCTCATCCTCGCAGCGGCGCTCACCGAAACCTCTCTAACAATGCTAGTTCTGAGACAGATCCCAGTTGTGGTAGTCATGATCATTGTAGGATACTTCATCGGATTGCGTAAGAGTTCTGTAATCAGTAATGAACGAGATTCGGGAAAAGAGATCCACAGAAATCTAAGAGCTTTTCTTTTAATGTTCTCACCTATTCTGGCGATGATTCTAGTAGTGGTGCTCTTTAAGGTCGATGTTTTCGTAGCCGCCTTAATTGGAGTGATCTTGTTGGCGATTGTTAAGAGACCGAGCGTAGCGGTCTTGGGACAGGTACTCGGCAACAAAGCAGTCTATATAATAGCTCTAGCCGCTTATGGAGCCATGCTTCTGCGAAGTGTTACAATCGCTTCCGGAGTCTCTCAAGTGATTGGGCAGATTCTTGCCGCTGGAAATATCCATCAAGCATTGTTATTGGCGTCCCTTCCGGCAGTTTTAGGATTTCTGGTCGGTTCACCTTCTGGAGGAATAGCGATAAGCGTTCCAATGCTGGCAAGCGCCCTTACCTTTACGTCCGAAGCGGCAAGCCTGCTTTATATCTCAGCCTATTTTGGGTACTTAGGAGCGCCTACGCACCTATGCTTGGTGTTGACAGCTGACTACTTCAAATGCCCACTAAGCAAAATGTACAAGTACATGATCCCGTCTCTCACGATATCATTTGCAGCTGCACTCATGGTCTACCTTCTTTTCTAAAAGTGCTGGAAATGTTGGGAACGATTGTATGAGAAAACGCAAACCCGCGCGCACCTAAAAGCCACGAGACCCAATACGCACCCAACTTCTGGCCACCTCATTGACCTAAAACATTAAATGGAAATGAAGAGGCGATTTCAAGCAAAGGAGCGACATAAGACGACCCAACTGAGAGAGGCTCACTCGGCAATTCAAAAAGAGCGCCCAACAGGTATGGTGGCATTTACCATCATCTGGATCGGCCAAGTGATTTCGCTACTGGGCACCGCGATGACCGGCTTTGCACTCACAATTTGGGCTTGGCAAATTACTGGACAGGCAACGGCTTTGGCTCTAGTTGGCTTCTTCACATTCGCTCCGACTCTTTTGGTCACCCCATTTGCGGGAGCATTGGTTGACCGTTGGAATCGGAAACTCGTGATGATGCTGAGCGACCTTGCTGCCATACTGTCCACGATAATCGTGTTAATGCTGTTTTGGACGGGTAACTTGGAGATCTGGCATCTCTACGTGACTGGAGCCTTTGCGGGGGCTTTTGGAGCGTTTTAGTTTCCAGCATACTCAGCGGCTGTGACCACCATGGTATCCAAGCAACAGTATGGTCGCGCTAGCGGCATGCTTTCGATGGCCAGTTATGCCTCAAACATCTTTGCACCAGTTGCGGCGGCCATTCTGTTGGGGGTCATCGGTATTACTGGTATTTTGGCAATTGATGTTGTTACCTTTTTAGCCGCGATTGGAGCCTTACTTGTCGTTCATGTACCCCAGCCTAGGGCTACTCAGGAAGACCAGAAGGGCAGGGGTAGTCTTTGGAGGGAGTCAGTTTATGGTTTTCGTTACATTTACGATCGTCCCGGCTTGCTTGCCCTACTTCTCGTTTTCTTTGGCATCAATCTGCTGGCCCCCTTTGCCTTCACATTATTAGCACCGATGTTGTTAGCGCGAACAGGGAACGACGCAACAACGCTAGGAATTGTCCAGTCGGCTTTCGGTATAGGCGGATTGATTGGCAGTATAGCGCTCAGCATTTGGGGCGGCCCGAAACGCAGAATACATGGCATATTGGTTGGATTGATACTCGTCACTTTTGGTGTACTGTTGATAGGTCTAGGACAGGGCCTCTTTATCTGGGGCTTCGCCGCCTTCTTCACAATGTTTTTTGTTCCGATAATTAATGGTTCGAGCCAAGCCATCTGGCACACTAAGGTTGCGCCAGATGTACAAGGTCGAGTTTTCGCGGCACGTGGAATGATCGCCCAAATCGGTGCGCCAGTAGCCATGTTGCTCGCTGGTCCCCTCGCTGATCGTGTCTTTGAGCCAGCTATGATGCCTGGAGGTGGTTGGGCACACTTGTTCGGCTGGCTGGTTGGCAACGGCCCTGGGGCTGGTATGTCACTGATGTTTGTGATCGCTGGCGCTCTAGGGATGTTTGTCGGCTTTGGAGGGTATGCTATTCCCGTTGTTAGGAATGTTGAAGACGTCTTGCCGGACCATGAGGTTGAAGTCGAGCCTTCAAGAGAAGCGTAGTTCTGACAGCAAGTATCAATCAGTAGATATGCGTGCGCGCGCATAATTAACATACGAAAAGACTTTAGGAGCAAACGGTAAAAGCCCAAGATATTACTGAGACGATAAAATGAAGAAACAAGATATCAAAAGAGAAATCAGTGATCTTCTCACCAATGAAGGCATCTCCATCCATGGTGTAGCAACAGCCAAGCAATTACCGTCATCGCCGGAGAGCTTTTCTCCTCGAGCACTGCTAAAGGGTGCGAAATCTGTAATCTGTTATGGAGTGCAGATACCAAAAGGGCTCATCTACGCAGAGAGCAATAGCTTGGGCCTATACTGGCGCTATTGCAGTACACAATACAAAATGTTAGATTCAGCATCCAACAGGTTATGCTCATATCTAGAAGAACGGAATTGTTCAGCAACCCCAGTCTATAGCTGTTTCCCATGGACAGTAGTGAATCGCGACTTTTGGGGCCATCTACCCTTAGTGTACTGGGCTGAGGAAGCTGGGTTAGGCCGGCTTGCCAAATGTGGGCTACTGATCACACCACGATACGGGACCCGAATCCTACTGGGAGGACTAATAACAACACACGAGTTGGAACCTGGCACAAAGCTCAACGAGGGTCTCTGCCCCCCAGACTGCTTCGACTGCATTGATGCCTGCCCTGCCAAGGCAATAGAAAGAACGGGGAAAGTCGATCACAATCTGTGTATACGCTACTCAACGTCAAATCCCTTGCTCGCGCTCGTGCTCGACAACCAAGAAATTAGAAAGAACTACTCTTTTGAGACGCTACTGAACACAACGGCCATCGATGATCATGGCACATATTTGTGCATTGAATGCATGAAGGCATGCCCGTTGAATAGCAGGTAAACATGCGCGCGCAAGTCTATCGCATGCTTATTGGCTTCGTATGAGGAATGCAGATATGAGATTGATCAAGGAGGAACACCTTGACAAAGTAGCTGTGTTGAAGTTGAACCGAGGCGTCACTAACGCGCTGAATCTGCAGCTCGTAAATCAGTTGGCTGAGAATTTACAGGAGGTGAGAGATAACTCAGATTTGTGCAGTCTTGTACTTGGCAGTTCAAATGACAAGTTCTTTTCCATTGGTTTTGATATCCCCGAGCTATTCGAGTTTTCTAGGAAGGAGTTTAGAGTCTTTTATCAAGCATTCAATCGAGTTTGCATGGATTTGTATACGTTACCTAAACCTACAATTGCGGCGTTGACAGGGCACGCTATAGCCGGGGGATGCATCTTAGCGCTCTGTTGTGACTACAGATTTATTGCAGAGGGGCGCAGATTGATGGGATTGAATGAAGTCAAGCTTGGTATTCCTGTTCCGTATCCGGGTGATTGCGTTCTGAGGCGTTTAGTCGGAACTAGAAATGCTCGGGAGATAATGGGATGTGGGGAGTTTTATCATCCTGAAGAGTCGTTACAGTTAGGTATGGTAGATCAAGTTTTGTTGTTGAAGCAGGTATTGGCAAGGGCAATCGAGAAAGCTGAGCTATTGGGTGCGTTACCTCAGAAAGCATTTGCGACGATTAAACGGAATCGCGTAGGGGTAGTTGAGGCGCAAGTTCAAAGACATCTGTCAAAGAGAGAACAAATCTTTATAGACTGTTGGTTTTCTGACGAAGCTCGTGAACTATTAATCGGTGCGATGAAAAAATTCTAAGAATCTGCGGCAGGGGATCTGAGAGTTTTCATCTTGTTTGGTCAGTGTTGTTCTCCTTCTGCTTTTTCTTAAATGTCGGCAATGGACATGATCCGCTCATTTCTTAACGAGGGATCTTAGTAAATCATTGAACTTCTCGTTGAGTTCCTGCTGTCTGGCGAAATCCTTGTCTGACATTGAAAGCGTTTCAGCGTACTTCTGAACCGTTTGCTTTGTGAGAAAGTCAACATCGTCTAATTTCGAGATCTTGTCCTCAAACTTCGCAGAATCGCTCCACTCTTCAAGTTTACTCTGCACATTAACCAATTGAGAGATTTTGTTTTCATCGAATTCTAAGTTAAAGCCAATATTCTTCAATGCGTTGAGAATTGTTGTCATTTGTTCCTTGGCGACTTTTGAACTGTAAGGAGTCTTACCGACACTGCAGAAGAAAGTCTCGGCGGTTGCCCTGTAGTAGCTCTCGATGAGGTGGTCAATGCGTTCTTCCCGTGCGACTTCCACCATTTCAACTTTTAACAGCTTCTTTATGTGGTGGTAGACTGCCTGAGGGGTGACGTTGAGCTCGGCAGCTATCTGACTTACCGTCATCTCCTTAACTCTAAGCAGGAAAACTATCTTTCTCCTCGTTTCGTCAGCCAACAGCTTAAAAGCTTCAGGATCCTTTATTGATTTTACTGGTCTCATGCTAGTTTACCTAATAAAATCAGTGTCTAAATGGACATAAAAGCTTTTTGGTGTTAAGCGATACCTTTATAAGACGCCATTTGCTAAGCATTAAAACGAGCATTTGAGTGGTGAGGTGATGTAAATGAAAAGAGAAACATTCACGCCAGAAGGAATCCCTGGGTCGGTAAAAGAAAAAGTGCTCAGAGTACTCAGACTGATCAGGGGATTGGAAAAGGAAGATTCCAACGTTTGTACGAATACTCCCATGTTCATTCAAAGTCCCCATGAACCATTTAACGTAGCAAGCAACTATCTTTCTGAAGCAGAGCGCAGAAAAGCAGAGGCGCTAATGCATTTGCAGATGTTTGAACACCCCAAGTAGATTGACAAATATCGTTGAAAGGGTCAATCTAAGACACTTTAATCTTCAATAAGCCCCATTAATCTTCAGCTCCTCTAATTTTTCTTCTTACCCACTCTGATCTTTGATGCGTATTCTCGATTCATAAGCGATAATAAATTGTCTCACAAGATTGTTGAGTGAAGCGTTGCATTTGGAAGGAAGTGTTGTGGGGCATGTATGAAGGAAAGACAGCAATGGACATGCACGTTGTGGCGTCTGTAAGGGTTGCAGACGTGATGGTTAAGGAAGTAATAGCTGTTGATTCGGTTGTGACGGTTAGAGAAGCCGTAGATCTCATGAATAACTACGAAATCGGATGTTTGGTTGTGCTAACTGGGAGCAGAGTAGACGGAATAGTCACGGAACGAGACATACTTAAACGAGTCATAGGCAAAAGTAGAGACGTAAACAAAACAAAGATCAAAGAAGTCATGTCACGTCCAGTCTGGGTTGTTAGTCCAAACACTGCGCTAGAAACTGCACTTCATACCATGTTGACAAGAAAAATCAAGAAACTTCCGGTAGTAAAAGAGGGCAGGCTCATAGGACTCTTAACCCTTACAGATATTGCACGCTTTCAACCTAAACTTCTAAACAAGTTCAAGACTCTCCTAGTGAAAGGAGAGACGCCAAGGCGTATCCGGAAAGTAGTAGATTGCTACATATCCTGAAAAAACTCCGGGAGAAGGCATGCTACTTCTTCTCTGCGTGTTTGGACTTGGTCCAGATTGAGCTGTTCACTTAAACATAGTGGTTGTAGGCGTCAGCCAGATTGTGCTTGTAGCCATTACTCGAATCTTTCGAAGCTAGATACTCCTTGAACCTTTTCAGAATCGTCTAAGTCTACTTTCTTTGTCGTTGGCAGCCGCAAATAGCTTGTCGCTGTGTGCGCGCACCGCCCATTTTCCCTCCTTCGCTCCTCTACGAAGTGAGTAGGGCACATAAAGGAAACTTATATATGTACAAACTAGGATACCCGCCATCCAAAAGGAGGAAATCGCATGGCAATAAATCTGGATGTACTTGTGATTCAATTAATAGTGAGCACCATTATCTTAGCGCCAGTTTTGTGGTTGGCTGGAAGAGCGGTTGTTGGAAAAGAGAAGGCAAGATTCATCGACGCAATCTGGATCGTGATCCTTGGAACAGTCGTTGGTGGTATCCTCGGATGGATCTTTGTAGGCATACTAGCTATTCTCATCCAGTTGTTCATCTGGGTCGCTCTAGTGAAGCATTTCTTCGACGCCGGCTGGCTTACAGCCCTCGGAATTTCGATACTAGCAGTGATCATCTTTGTAGTTATAGCTGTGATACTGGCGCTCATCGGCTTAGCAATCTGGATTTGGATCTAAAATCGGCTGCAAGAGACTCATTGAATAGGTGAGAAACCCTTGAAGTATGAGATCAAGTACAAGCCCTCGTACTCAATGCTCGTCGTCAGCTTGGAACCTAACGAATCAGTAACAGCCGAAGCTGGCGCCATGACCTACATGCACCCAAACATCGATGTTCAAACAAGAAGACGCGAGAAAAGCATACTCGGAACCATTGGACTGAAACTGATTGGAGGCCAATCTTTCTTCGTCAACGATTATACCGCCCGGCAAAAACCTGGCGAAGTCGCTTTTGTGTCGGCGCCTGTTGGAGACATTGAGACTCTTGAGGTCAAGCCGAACCATGGGTACATCATACAAAGCTCCTCTTACATCGCTTCCACTCAGAATGTGGAGTTGGACATCAAATGGCAAGGCTTTACGAAAGGGCTATTCGGACAGGGACTATTCATGATCAAAGTCACCGGTGACGGGACCTTATTCATAAACACCTTTGGAGCTATAGACAAACACACACTGAGACCCGATGAGACCATGATCGTTGATAACTTCCACCTCGTAGCCTTCAGCGATACTTGTGATTACAAAGTCAGGAAATTCGGAGGCCTCAAATCAACTATACTAGGCGGCGAAGGACTAGTCACGGAAATCAGAGGCCCTGGCGATTTATATATACAAACCAAAAACTTGAGAGAATTCGTAGAATGGCTTTGGACGCTACTTGAACCCCGAGTCAGATCAAGAGCAAGATAGTGGGCTAACACAGCGTGCCAACACACCTCCCTTTTTCTGAAAGGGCTAACATCGGGTTCTACTCCTGATACGCGCGCCTGAATGCCAGCTGAAGCGAGCTTCTGTGCATGTATGCTTAACTTGGGAGCTAGTCGAGCAACCAAAGAGTGGTCACTTCTTCCCAGAACCTTAAACTGGAATGCCCAGGCTTAGAGCATACGGTGAACGAAATGGATCTGAACAAAAGCGGCTCGACAGCAAGGAATGATCGCCTGGTAAGATTCCGCGCTATTGCACCTAATCGAGAATACAGGCATATGCGCGTGCAAGATGGTGAACCCACTGCGAAACGCGCGCTAAAGTTATAAGTCACATCCTGAACAGTGGAGGTTTCACAAAGGTGAATGAAATGAATGCGGACGAGGTATTTGAGAAGCTCGCCGAGGAGGCTTTGAAGCAGTTCATGGACGAGAACCCAGAATGGGCCACCTTTTTCGGGTTCCATGACCCTTACGACAAGCTGCTTTCACACGGCAGCATCGAACAAGTCTACAAGAACCTCAGACTCATGGACGAATGGGTTCAAAAGATCCAGAAGACTGTGAGTTTTGACGCGTTGAACGAAGCAAACAAAATGGATTGGAGATTGCTCGAGAACGCCTATGAGCAGGCCAAGTTTTCCGCGTACGAACAGCGCGCTCATGAGTTGAATCCCGAGGCTCTCCAAGGCATTGGCACCATGATTTTTGTAGTCTTGACCAGAGAGTATGCGCCCTTCGAGCAGCGAATCGAGGGCATCGTTTCACGATTGGAAAAATTGCCTACATATCTTGACCAGTTCCGAGAGAGCTTCGAAGAATGTGTCCCTGTGAAATTGTGGACTGAAATCGCTATTGAACAATGTCAACAGATGTCAGGCTACTTCCAGTTCCTTCTCACTATAACCAAGGGACGCGTCTCAGAGAAGCTTTATAGTAGGCTGCAGACGGCAAACGCAAACCTTTCTCAAGAACTCAACAAGCATCTCGAGTGGTTGAAGGCCCTCCTGCCGAAAGCCACAGCTGACTGGGTACTTGGCAGGAAGAAATTTGAACGCCTCTTAGAACTCCGAGAACTCGGAATGACAGCAGATGAAATCTACCAACTCGGCGCGAAGTATCTCGACAAACTGAAACAGGAAAGAAGCAGACTCGCTGAACAGATCTCTCCCGGGAAGACTGCAGCAGAAGTATTGAAGGAAATACAATCGGATGCCCCGAAAACCTTCGACGAGACTTGGAGTTCACACGCAAGGAGATGGAACGAGCAAAGAAATTTGTGGTAGAGCATGACATCGCCACGATCCCTGCAGAAGAGAAGCTGCACATCCAAGAGACACCGGCATTCATGGCCCCCATCATTCCGTTTGCAGCGCTCGTCTTACCTGGAAAGTACGAAAAGATCCAGGAAGGCATCTACATCGTCACGCGTCCCAAAAACATCGACGACATGGGGAAGCACGCCAACTACGCCAGCATACCAAACACTGCAGTGCACGAGGCATATCCTGGGCACTTCTTGCAGACCTCGAGGTCTAACCGCCTCGGCTCCTTCATAAGGAACATCGCCGCAGGAACCGAGACTGTGGAGGGGTGGGCTCACTACTGCGAAGAGATGATGATGGAACGCGGCTTCCAAGGAGCGTTGAAATCAAGGTTCATGCAAATAAACGCCATGATTACTCGAGCCGTACGGATCATTGTTGATGTCAAGCTTTCCTGCGGAGAAATTGGCTTTGACGAAGCCGTGAACATGTTGGTCGAGGAGACGGGGATGCCAAAGGATGGCGCAGTTGCCGAGGTCCGTCGATACACGCAAAGTCCAGGATACCCGCTCTCGTATCTTCTTGGCAAACACCTAATACTCACGTTGCGAGACCAGGTCAAAGCCAAGATGGGCGAAGAATACACGGACAAGTTCTTCCACGACGTCATCACCGCCAACGGATACCTTCCGATGTCCAAACTGAGAGAGATCTTCGAGCAGAAGCTAGGACCCTTATAGGGCTAGAATGGCAAAAAGCGGTGGCGCGCGCGAAACGGTATTCGTTAAGTTACTCAGTCATCTCCGACCTGGTTCTTCAACGAATGCAAGCAGAAGAAACAACGAAAACAATCCGATAGCACTGCTGACAAAGAAAGGAATGCCGACTCCCCTTACAACCAAATTGCCAAGCCAAGGAACTTCAAACACCTGAAATCTATAGGCGTCATAGATCCATGTGGACAAAACCGGCCCCAAGATTGCGCCAAGACTAAAAAAAGCTGCCATTCTTCCAAAGAGTTTTCCCCTCACTTTCTCAGGTATTAGATCGGCATTCAAAGCTCGAGAGGCCGGCATTGCCACATTGTGACCGAAGGACCGGAAAACAGTTATTCCAGCCGCAGACACGAGGTTCGGGGCAAAGGGAAGAGCTATTGTGGCTAACCGGGAAGGGAGACTGCCTAGCGCTATGATAGGTTTCCTGCCAATTCTGTCAGAAATTCTCCCAGCGTAAAGGTTGCAGGTTAAACCAACAAAACCTGATGCAGACAGTATCATACCAATTTGTAACGAAGTCGCGTTAAAGGCGTCTCCAAAGTACAGTACGCTTATGGGAATGATGAAACCGACCGCGAACCCGGTCGCTAGTGAAGAGATGTAAAGAATTCTTAGAGAAAACATCTCCTTCTTGCCCAGCTTCAAGTCTCCTTCTTGTTGAACAGATTCTCTAGACGCCCCTTTCCCTCGCGTCTCTTCAACCCCCCACCATACCAAGAGAAAGGCTATGAAGGCAAGGAGGGAGTCGATAAAGAAAGGGATTCTATAGCTCCATTCAATCCCGAGGCTGAGTATATCATTGCTTACATATTGGATAGTCCCTCCGAAGACTGGTCCCATGTTAAATCCGACCATGCTCAAAGTGAGATAGAATCCCAACGCTTCTCCTCTTCTATCCTGGGCAACCTGATCCACCAAGGAAGCTTCAGCCGGAGCAGCCACAGCCGCGGTAGCCACTCCGTTCAAGACTCTAATCACCAACAGAGGAGCCCAGTCCCAGATGATACCCGTCAAGGTCCCTAAAACGACATCGGCAAGCAAACCGACTTGGATTAGTCTTTTTCTCCCAACTCTGTCTGATAAACTCCCGAACTTTTGGGAGAGACTTGCATTGGCCGCAGTGAAGGCGGCGGTAAATAGGCCTATGTAGGCAACTGATGCCCCTAAAAGCTGAACATAATTTGGAAAATAGGACATGGGTAGAGCATAAGCCAAGTTTTCCACTAGCGAAGCTAGCGAAAGAATTACCATGCTGGAAGTATAGAGCTTCGAAGTTCGCACGCCATCCTCTCTTAAGGAAGCTTGAGATAAACTAAGAATATCAAGATATAGCTTCGCCTTGCGCCACACGCATAAATCTCGTGCAATTTTAGTGCGGGGGGTGGGATTCGAACCCACGAACCCCTACGGGACGAGGACCTGAACCTCGCGCCTTTGGTCAGTTCTTTTGACCTGGCTTGGCGACCCCCGCTCCTATCATCTAGAACTCTAGTCATGACCTATACTAAAGTTTCCTCTCAAACCACCGCTACATTGCATTGTCTTGCACGCTCCACTTAGTGCATATTCTAGCCCAGCAAGTCAATGAGTTTCAAGCCTTGCCTGTTCCTTCTTCAGTATGTGTACTACCTCTACACCGCGTCTCTCCAGTTGAGCCGAAATGTAACGGCGGTGGCAATACTTTGGGTTTGGCTCTAAACACATCATACACAGTCTTTTCTTCCTCGCAATTTCAAGGAGCCTTCTTACGCCTTCTCCAAATAGTTCGGTCTTCATGTGGGCTTCGTATCCGCCTCTACGGTAGCCGCCCAGTTCTTTGCCAAGCCAAACATACTCAAGGCCATGATCTGGCAACCACTTCTCAATCTGCCCCTTCTTGAAGTGCACAACCTTTGAGGTTGGAAAACTGCGAACATCGACCAAGACCTCAATGTTATGCTCCTCAAGCAAGCCTACAAAGTACTTAGCAGAACGATTGCTATGGCCAATGGTCCAAACAGTAACCTTACTCACAGACAAACCGCCCTGGAAACATGAAGACCCTAGGTCTACACTACGCCCACACAGATTCTCTCATCTTATCTTAATGTACTCATAAGCCTCAGTAGCATCCTCAAAGCAATAATGAACCTTTTGGAAGTCCTTACGAAACTCAGCAACATCCTTTGCAACCATCTTCACGTCCTCCTTATCAACAATCACTCGTTTGATGAAGTCAGCAATCTCAGCCATCTCATTCTCCCGCATACCCAACCTAGTAACCTCACTGGTGCCAAGCCTTATGCCACCAGGATGCTCAAAGTGTCGCCCTTCCTTAATGTCCCACGGAAGCAGATTTCTGTTAATTATGACGTTCGCTTTCTCAAGCTCCCCTTCAATAGTGCCACCGTCGCCATACTTCGTGATGTCAATAAGAACCACGTGAGACTCAGTGAAGCCTTTATGCTCAGCCAAGACATCTAAGCCTCGCTCATACAACGCCTGCCCCAAAGCCTTAGCATTCTTAACAACCTGCCGAGTATATTCCTTCCCAAACTCAAGCATCTCAGCACACGCCACAGCAACACCGGCTACTGCGTGAAGATGATGATTACTAACCATCCCAGGAAAAGCAGCCCGCTTAATCCCATCGGCGTGCTTTTCCCAAGAGACCACACCCCCATGCTGAGGACCAAACAACGTCTTATGCGTGCTCAAACTCATTACATCGGCACCCTCCCGCAACGGGGCTTGGAAGCATCCTCCAGCAATCAGACCAGCCACATGAGCAGCGTCGTATCCCACTGTAGCTCCGACGTCATGAAATACGTCAGCTAACTCTTTTACAGGGTGCGGAAAAGGAAAAACGCTGGCACCGAACATGACCAATTTGGGCGGCGTCCCTTCCCTCACCAACTTCTCAACCCTCTGCTTCGTCTTGTCAATATCGATGTTCAACTCCTTGTGATCTAAGGCTAGATATTCTACCTGTAAGCCGCTAACAGCGCCCGCGGTCCCTCCCAGTCGTTTCTTCCCCATAGTGATGTGCCCGCCAGCCGGGATAGACAGAGCCATCATAACATCACCAGGCTCCGTAAACGCAGTATACACAACTAAATTCGCCACAACCCCAGATATCGGACGGAC
>JGI2172J19969_10000526_pt1 | contig 16561 bp, 15 predicted proteins | sample DeeMarSWOR230_32_FD_19969 | JGI IMG/M metagenome (IMG submission 19969)
ATGTTTGAAGCCTTGTGGAGGCCCGCAAAGAAGTAGGATCCTCTTCGTAAAAGATTTTTTAATAACATAAAATATCTGAGTCTAATATGCGTTTTATGTCTCAACCTTGCAACAGCCAGAACTATTATTAGTTTTAGAATTCGTTTTGGCTTTTGGATCGTCGGATTTTCACACAAACGTGAAAACTTTTATCATAGACGCTGTCATTTGGTATGCTGCAATCATGTGTTTTTCTTTTGATTTCAACTGACCAACTGTCTTTGGGAAGCACAAGGGTGCGCAGAGATCTCCTCTGGCTAGTTTTGATGTATTCACGATCAGCAATTATGGCTGTTCCTTATTTAGCCACATATTCTGGAAATTAAACACAGATAATATGTGTTTGATGTTTGATTTCTGTGCTGCAGAGTGGTAGGCTTTTCGAACTTCCAATTCATAAAAAGAAGGGGAGAGTGTTGGGAAATGCGTTCTTCTATTGGGGCAATGTTTGAGTACAGTTATCCTTCGAAGGTTTGAGCTTGATTGAGTGCGGTATCTGCTTGGAGGAAGCCTCTTCCCCAGTCTATGCCGAACCATTCGAAGTAGTATAGATATCCTGGAACGTCAAGTGCCAAGGAGCCATCAGATGGAAGTGGAAGACCAGCTGCTGCAACCTTAAGGATGCTTTCCATGGTCTCTTGGCGCACATTTGGATATGATTGTAGCACTAGGGCTGCCATTCCTGAGACATGGGGTGTTGCCATGCTTGTACCCCAAGCATAATAGTACCCAATAACTGGGCTTAGATAGGGCTTGTGTGGTCCTACAATGGCACAACCTGGAGCTGTCACATCTAGATACCAGGATTTTTGGTCAAGGTCTTTGTTTGGTCTTGAGCTGCCGTAGTCAAGGTAGAGATGCCAGTTGTTTCCCCAATAATCTGGGCTGTTGAGTGTCTCATCCACGTCGTACAGCCACCATCTCGCTGGATAGCCTATCCACCCTTCTGTCCACCCAGCCATGGCGCAAGATATGACTTGAGGATATGCTCCAGGGTAATCCATTCCGTCATATCCTGCGTTTCCTGCAGCAGCAACCACTATCACATCTTTCTTGATAGCATATTTTATTGCTTGCTCAATCATTCGAGATGGGTTGGCTCCGCCCAGACTCATACTTATGATCACAGGGCCATCTAGAGTCTCAGCTAGGTCGGCTACGTAGTAGATTCCTGCTGCAACCATTTCGTCAGTGCCGCCACGGAAGTAAGCTGTTCCTCCTGGATAGGGAACCAACCAAGCATCTAAGACAAGCACTGGAATAATGGTTGCTTTCGGCGCTACACCTTTGACCCAGAACAAGTCACCATAGTTGTAGCCTACAATCGTGCTTGTTACATGAGTGCCGTGACCAGAACCCTCAAAGGGCTTAGTTATGAATCCTCTGTCGTCACGAAGAGGACCCATCCAGAAGCCATCATCCCACCAGATGTCATGAGTGAAGCCTATGCCCAGCTGCCATGCGATATTTGCTTGTGGGAAGAAATATGGCCACATCTCTAACAAGCCTGTGTCCAGAACCGCTACGTATACGCCCTCACCATCGTTGTCAACGTCAGCGTCGATCATGTCAATCCAGAAAGGCGTCTCCTCGTGAAGGTTCTCAGCAGCTACCATTGAATCTTCGTCCAGCTCATATGCAAGTACCTCTCTGTACATCAATGTATCGAACGTCAGTTGCAGACTGCTTGGGCCTGTGTCCTTCGCACCTACAATTGGAGCCATTGCAAACGCAAGTAACACCAATATTAGCACTAATGATGTCTTTTTCAATCCATTCTTCTCCTTTATCAGTGTCATACACTAAGCATTCTTTTTTAATTTCAATCTTATGGAACTAATATCTATAACACATGTCAATGTACATCTAGCTTTCAAAATTTCCAAATAGAAAATTTCACCCCAACTATTTCACAAAATCTCTGTCGAAGCTGCTTCGAACAAGCAATCTCTAAGGAGTCTAAGCATGTTTCCCTACTTTGAAAAAACGGATAAAAGATTGAAAACGATCGGATGTCGAATAGAAGTATTTTCCACAAATCTATTATAACTAGATGACACAAGATACTGATGCTAGAATTATAGCAAGAAAAAAAGAAAGGAGAGAGAGTTTTCGAAATGACAAGAACTAAGGCGTTTACTCAAGTGCTAGTTGCTCTGCTCGTATTAGCAATATTCAGTGCACTACCGATAGCAATGGGCGCGCACACAACATTTTCCGTCGGAGATCTCTACACAGTTCGGGACGAAACATTCTTCTCAGACTCACCAGGAGTCGGAGGTCAAACAAAAAATGATTTCAGCGGTGGGGCGCTCACATTCGACATGGATATGATAAACGTGGAGAATATCGAGAGGGATGGAAGAAGCACATGGGTGGCAGTTATAGACACGGGTATGCTGCCAAACTGGGATTACTTTTTCCCAAAAGCAAGAATTGAAGGTGATTTAGCCATCGGATTCTATGAAGATCCGGTAACAGGCGACTTTTATGAGACCGACTGGGATATTGCCCTTTCCGGACACGGAACTCACGTAGCAAGCACAATCATCGGCTACAACTACAGAGGATACCCAATTGATGGTGTTGCACCTTTGGCAAAGATTATTCCAATCAAAGTGCTCTGGTGGGGATACGCTGGATCTAGCACAGCATCAGGTTCAACTAGAATGGTGAAAGCAGGGATTGACCATGTGACGGCAATCAAAGAGGCTAATCCAGAAATGAAAATCGTGATTAACCTGAGCTTAGGAGCTGGAGTTCCTATATCTGATGTTGAAAATGCTATAAATAACGCCATTGACCACGGAATTATAGTGGTTGCTGCTGCAGGAAACGCAGGATATGACGGAATGGACTGGCCAGGTGCATATCCCCAAGTAATATCAGCTGGATGGGCTGGCTGGACAGAACAATGGTATGGCCCAAGCATTCCCAACTATGACTGGTGGCTTGAAGATGTACCAGAAAATCTTATGACACCCTGCGTGTGGTCAGAAGTTTATGGTACTGCTGCTGGCACACAGGTGTACATGGATGTTCGAAGCGGTCGTGAGTTACCAGATCAAGACCTAGACGTTGTTGCTCCAGGAGCTTGGGTACATGGTCCATACTGGACTCCCCTCTGGGGGCCACTCCCCGACGACCCACGACAGTGCTATGCATGGGTTGGCGGAACCAGCATGGCTTCTCCACATGTCGCTGGAACTGCTGCTTTGATGTTACAGAAGAAAGGTAGGCCACTGGTTCAAAGCGAAATTGAAACTATACTCGAAGCCACAGCCGACATTGCTCCAGTTACTTTCCCAAACGCTTGGCCAGGTCTCCAACCATATATGGCGATATTCCTTTGGCCTTCGTGGTTCCTCGTCTATATGGATTGGGACTTAGATGCGGTAGGCGAAGGATTCCTTCGAGCAGACGCAGCTGTTGCAATGGCTGGGTAAACACAGCAACCTACAAATATCATTCCCCTCTTTTTTTTTATCAAAGCAGCTGAAAGTGAAGGGAGAGGTAATAGAAATCATGAAAAAAAGTGGTTTTATTTACGGGCAAAAGTCATTTTGGACATGTTTTTTTCTATCGTTTCTCCTTTGCACAGCAACGCTACATGTTCAGCCTGCTTCATGCCAACTAGCTGGAACCATTTCTGGCAGAGTTACCGATTCAAATACAGGCACGGGAGTAGCAGATGCAACGATAACGGCTAAAGGACTATCACAAAAATCTAACACGACAGATATAGATGGATACTACACGATTTCGAACCTCCTGCCAGGAGATTATGCTGTTACCGCAACAGCATCTGGATATGCAAGTGAGTCAGAAACTGCCATTGTATACTCTGAAGTAACTACTCCAGTCAATTTTGACCTGCATATGCTTTCCATTATCGGCAAAGTCTATGACGCTATGACCCCTAACATTGGAATAGCTCAGGCAAACGTGACTGCAGACAGCTACTCTATTTTAACCAACTTGACCGGTTACTACCAGCTTGTAGATATGCCAGCAGGAGACTACGAGGTTACCGCAGCAGCACCAGGATACGCCAGCCAGTCGAAACAAGCAACAGTATCTCTTGGAACGCCTGATGTTGTAGACTTCGCAATGGAACAGGTACCTCCTGGAACGATTGAAGGAACGATCACCGACGCTTCCTCTGGATTGCAAATAGACTACGCGTCTGTGTTTGCTTACGCATCAGCTATAGAGATGTCTAACCAGACTGACCAGAATGGGCATTATACGATCGAGGAGTTACCAGCTTGGCCATCATGGAATGTCGAAGCATATGCGCCGGGTTACATCAGCCAGTCAAAAATCGTTGCTGTGGATTCCGGAGTCACTGTCACTGTTGATTTCGTGCTTGAACCTTTTGGAGCAGTTGACGGTGTGGTCACGGATAGTTCTACAGGTCTGCCTGTCGCAGAAGCTGTTGTTAGGGCAGGCGAATACCTCAACACAACTGATACAAACGGATATTATCTCCTTTCGGACGTAGTGGAAGAAACATACACGGTTACAGCAGCAGCACCAGGATACGCCAGCCAATCAGAGGAAAGAAAAAAAGTGTGGGCTGGAGAAGTCACTACAGTAAACTTTCAGTTGGAGCCCGTTCCCCCTGGTAAGATTATCGGTAANGTTACTGATATTAGAACNGGAGAACAGATAGCAGGCGCCACTGTGACAGCCAATGACTATTCCAATACTACAGACACTAACGGAAACTACGTGATATCNANCGTGCCAGTTTGGACCTACACAGTNACAGCCNNAGCACCNGGATATGTCAGCAACAATGTCACACGAACTGTGCCTCCNGCCGGAAATNTAACGGCTNACTTNGAGCTTTNCCCATTCACAAGAGTCTACGTGGAACCATATTTCANCTCTGGTAAAACAAGCCAAAATTTCACCATAAAAGTAAAAATTTCTGAGGCCAGAATCACTTACAAGTGGAGNTTNTATCTCATATGGAACGCGAGCCTTTTGAACGTTACAGATATCGNAGANGGAGACTTNCTCAAGGGGTCACTTGGGGACCGACCGACAAGTTTCAACGTTGTCACATATCAAGATGCAGGCTACATAAACGTGACATGTTCAACATCCCTACCTGATATTGACTATGGTGTGAACGGAAGCGGAACGCTGGCAACCATCACCTTCTTAATTGAGGCGAAAGGAACCTGTGACCTGAAGCTGTACAATGTGNTGTTGTACGATCTAGATGGCTATCCTTCACTCCCATATGCGGTGNNAGATGGTNTCTTCAAAACCCGACCNGCTTCACAACATTCTACAACAGCGGGAACGGGAGGATCCAGGAGACCANTACTAACNTGCGANCACTACGAGTGAACTGCTCCACTTAGTGGAACAAGCAAAAAAGGCATCTCCATTTTCCCTTCTTTAGTTCAAAGATTTTTCAAAATGACTTACAAAATCCGACAAGACGTTACTCTGATTCCTGACTATCCGCTTTCCCATCTGCTTGGAAAGCATCTCATCCTCAGACTGTGACAAATTCAGTGAGAGGTTTTTCCATGATACGATCGTTGCGAATGGTCAGCTTCTTATCTTTTTGTCAGAGAAGGTTTTTGATTTGAAGCTAGCTCGGTTAGGCAGGTTATTTGCCGGTCTATTCAAGTTTCCTTCGCCATTTAGGAACCTTAATGTCCGTTGTCGAGTTCCAATGGTCATAGGGTTTAATGTCTAAGACTGGGGTGTTGTCGTAGGCGTCTAGTCCCTTGACCACGAGTAAGTTTTGTTTTCTTTCTATCAGCTGAACAAGCGTTAGTCCTACAGGGTTTGGACGTTGAGGAGTGCGGGTTGCGAATATACCTTGCAGCGGGATGTCAGCTCTTCCTCTCGGATTAACCTTTAAGATAGGCTCTTGTTTTCTGGGAGTCTTGTGCATGTAAAATATGATGAACAAGTGAGAATAATCTTCGATGCCGTCTAGTCCCTCTAGATATTTTGATTGGATAACTACTTGCGTGGTGAGGCTTCTGTCTTTAACATTTTCATTCTTGGTCTTTCTTTGAACATAGCCAATGGGTTCCAACATGATTTCTTTGATTTGGGTCATAAAACCACCACGATTCGTTCTTGCTGTTTCGGCAAGTTATATTTAGGAGTGGCGGTTTTAGTATTATTTTGTTTGGGTTCATGGGGTGAGATGCGTATTGAGCGAAGAAGAAAAGGAGCTTGTAGAAATTGGTAGAGTATCGCATTATTTCAGTAAGATTAGTGTGGCTGTTATAGAATTAACAGCGCCGTTGGCTGTTGGCAACCGTATTTTGATTAAAGGTTCGACTTCAGACTTAGAGCAGGCTGTGGATTCCATGCAGATTGAGCATGAAAACGTGCAACGCGCCGGGGCTGGACAAAGCATCGGGTTGAAAGTAAAGGAACGCGTGAGAGAAAACGACGTAGTTTACAAAATAGAGTAGCGTTGTATAGAGCATAGCACCGTAGTTTTTCGGCATTACTGTCTTTCAATGTTTTGATAGGTGGGACTATAGAAAGTTTAAGCGACCAGCATTCAGGAAGAGTCACTCTAAAAAGAATATAAGACTAAAGAACCTTCCTTGATGATATGAGATCATCTCCTGAGGAAAGACAGGAACCTTCACTAGCCTTTGGCGGACAAGCAGTCATCGAAGGCGTCATGATTCGTTCCCGAGAACATATGGTCATCTGCGTAAGACAACCGAATGGTGAAATACTGACAAAAAAAGAGGAGATAAACTCCCTCTCTAAGAGACACAGAGTCCTAAGACTGCCCTTCATAAGAGGCATCTTAGCGCTGTTTGAAACCTTATATTTAGGTGTTAAAGGCCTCATTTTCTCCGCCAACGCAGTCTTGGAAGAGGAGAGTGAAAAGTTCACCTACAAAGAGATAGCCATAACAATAATCATGACCCTAGCCTTAACATCCTTCTTTATGGTCGTGCCCTTCCTACTGACAACCTTACTTAATTTAACAGGGGTAATTTTCAACATCGTCGAAGCCGCGGTACGGCTTACAATTTTTCTCATCTACCTAGCGTTGGTGTCCATGTGGGGTGAGTTCAAAAGAGTGCTGCAGTATCACGGCGCCGAGCACAAAGCCATCAACGCACACGAAGCTGGAGTTACTCTAAATGTTACAAACGCGAAAAAATTCTCCAGACTACATCCTAGATGTGGAACATCCTTCATCTTCATCGTTATGTTAGTAAGTATCCTGCTTTTCTCGATCATGCCAAACCCGGGGTTTATCGCGAGACTGGCATACAGAGTGCTCCTAATTCCCGTAATCGGCGCCGTATCTTATGAGATTTTGAAGTTCAGCGACAGACACAGGAATTCAAAGATCATGAAGATTATGGTTATGCCTGGTCTTGGGCTTCAGTGCCTGACAACCAGAGAGCCAGATAGTGACATGCTAGCGGTTGCATTAAAAGCTGTAAACGAAATGAACAAAATAAGACAAAGCCCCCAGCGCACATAGTGCATGTCTTAGGAAAATCTTTCAACTATTGATGCGCCATGCTACGTTTTCTGCTATGCTTTTTTCTTTCCCTTGGATCGACCGCTACCTCAGGTTCTTCCAACTTCCTGCTAACCAAGACAAATGCCATCCAAACAATGAAACCGTAAAGTAAGCCATTTGCCACTGCTTCGAACAATGGTGTATAAAAGGAAATTGGAATTCCCAACGAGCTGAACACTGAATGCAAAATGCTTCCAGGAAACAACGGAATGGGAACCGCTAGCGTAGCCGAGGTGAAGAAAATGAAAAACACCAGGAAGATTGCGCCACCTCGCATTTTTTCACCTCTCTACATCATACACTTCATAATTGCGGCACACGTTAGACATTCATCTGGGATCGGAGAGTCTTTTGGACGAGTTTTCAGGTACCCAAGAGAGTAGGGGCAGTCTGCAACATCGTTTTCTTTGATGTCCTTTGAAGTGTCTCTCGAAGCGCCAACATGAGCCTCATTTAGACTCTTCCCCGATTTGTCTGAAACGCTCACTCGTGAGAAACAGTGAGGACAAGCATAATAGGTTTCAAGAGAACCTTTTGCTCGAACAGTTAACTCGATCGGTTCACTGAAACTCTTGCCGCATTTAGCGTAAGAACAAACGACTGCCTGCCCTCTTAACATGACAGGGTTTGAAGTCCAATCCCAATGTCTATTTTCTCTTGTTTTAATTGGTGGTGAAAGGGTTAGTTTGCTCATCTGATTGCACCTGTTAACTAATAAATATATTAAATATTGATATTTAATAAACCTTTTCGTATCATCGTTGTTCATGTAGACAGTATGTTGTCTGCCCGTCTATCTTATTTCCAGTAATCCAAGAACCACCAACCTCTCTGGTCCCTCCGTGAAAAGTTTTCCTCATTTTATACATCCTCTACCATTCAATACAAGTTCTTCCGAAATCGGATCGAAAGCAAACACTTCGATCCAAGATGGCCACAGTGAAAATAACTGTGTCAAACCAATATGTCTTCCAAGCAAGCTACGCACACAATTTCTAAAGTATCTAAAATAAACTCCATAAACCCTTGAATTTGCTTTAAGAAATACAATTTGAACCATTAGGCGTGATACGTTTCAGCGCTAGGTTAATATAGTGGGTCCATCAATGTAATGCGGACAGTTAGGATTCGTGAGAGTAAGTAAAGCCTCAATGTGGCTTCTCACTCTTCTCTTGACTATTCTGGCTGAAAAAGTAAAGGTGGTGACAAAACGAGTTACAGAAGTGGAAGAAGATACGGAAGAACCGGTTACAGCCAGTCTGGCTTTGGTGCCAAGGCACCTGTTGAAGTTGGAAAAGAGTATGAAGCAGACATTACAGAGATGAGTCACAGAGGAGACGCGGGCGTCGCGAAGATTCAAGGCTTCGTGATTTTCGTTTCTGGTGCAAAACAGGGTGAACATGTGAAATTCAAGGTTACACGGGTTGCACGCAGATTTGCAACCGCTGAAAAAGTTTAACCTTCTTTAGTTGTTTCATCGTGAATTCTCACATGATTCTTTATAGCTTGGTAATGTTGGTGAAATGAGAAAATGGGTAAAAGAAAAGTCATCACTGAGGAAGATTTCGGGAATATGGTGCTTCCAGTTGCAAACGACGTGTTAGGCATAGCTGTTCAGATGTTGGGTAATGACAGATTCAGAGTGAAGTGTCAAGATGGCCACATAAGGCTTTGCAGAATCCGAGGCAAAATGAAGAGGCGCGTCTGGGTTAGATTGGGCGACATCGTCTTAGTTTCCCCTTGGGACTTTCAATCTGACAAGCGAGGCGACATCTACTGGAGATACCGAAGAAACCAGGCTGAATGGCTGAGAAAGAAAGGTTACCTCACAATGCAAAGGTGAGTTTGAATGAGAAAGAGAACATGGACTGGAAGAGGAAGACCCAGAGGCAGCCATCATCCACGCTTTGACACCAGAATTCTTGAATACCTTGTAGAACTCTCCACAAAACGCGGAATCAATACAACCGAATTTTTTAATGCAATTGTACACGCATGGAAAAATGGAAAAGCCTCATGTAGAGGATTGACTATTCAATGTCGCACAAAGATAAAGGGTCGCGCCGTATTTCTCATAACTAAAGGCTACACTGTTATCGCTCAATTCCCAGTGCAAGACCATATACTCAAAGAAGCCAATCCACTTAAGGGATTTGATTATGTGCGTGATCGCGTTAGATACTCCTACAAAATGAAAGAAAGAAAATCGCCTGAAAACGATCATGTGCGGATCAAAGATTTGAAGGCTGGAATGAAAAGAATCAACCTTAAAGCACAAGTCATCGAAATTTCAAAACCAAAACTAGTCCTAACGAGATTCAACGACTACGTCGTTTTCGCCAACGCTACCCTTTCTGACGAAACCAGCACAATTAAACTAACCCTGTGGAACGGACGAATCAACATGGTTTCAATCAATGACATAATTCAAGTTGTGAACGCCAATGTCATTGTGTTTAGAGGCGAAAAACAGCTAAGGATCGGAAGAAACGGTACACTCAAAGTAGTCGAAAACAGCTCGCTACATGAATCAGAACGTACCATAAAGTGCTTAGCAAAATAAGAATGAATAGATTGGGATTAGTCAGCGCGTAGTGGAGATATCCCCCCGGCAAGACTCCCATTCTTTTCTCTTAGAAATCTTACAAGCTTGTAGCTGAGGCACTTTCTCTCCTAAGCCAGTCAGCCAACTTAATCTTATTCGTGTTGTAATATTTCTCAGCTGTCACAATTCCTCTCTTGGCTAACCTGAAAAGTACCCTATGCGTCTTCACCCTTGAGAAACCAGTCTTCCAGCGAATATCCTTCTGCAACATTGTTCCACCTTCGACAACCAGAGTTTCAACTATCTTCTTCTCATCGTCATTCAAAACCCGTAAAATCCCACTAAGAACTGATTCTCCTTTCTCAACAGTCGGCACAGAAGAAGGCTTCTGCTTTGACTTTTCATCACCGAGCTCTGGAAAAACAAGAGTATATCCCAATACACCAACTACGAAAAAAAGAGGCACAATAAACAAGACAAGCCAAAAAGAACGCGGAAATTCTGCACCCATACCGCGACCTCTTCCACCAAAATCACCTTCAAAAACAAAAAATAAAAAACCAAGGAAACTGACTGCAAAGGCAACGATCAGAATGAAAAACAAAGTTCTCGAACGCATGTTTCACTCAAAAACCCAGAGATGAAAGGCTACTTATAAACTGTTTCAAAATCTGAAACGTTCTGTTACACTCAACATTCAAACCACACAGAAACCATGGTTTTCTTCTAGGTAAAAGAACAGAGGTGAAAGATCATGGACGGAAAAATTAAAAAGATTGCGGCAATTGCCTTTGTGTTAGGCGTTATATCCATCGCTTTCCTTACCGTACCCATACAAGCCTATGTCACCCAAACTGGTGATGGCGATTCATATCAGACGCAAGACCAAGATAGGTTGAGAACACAAGACTGCGATGTTGTTCAAACACAGACTCGAGAGAGACTTAGAGCTCAGGAAAACGACTGCAACAGAGACATGCTTCGGACACAAGAGCGAGAAAGACTGAGAACCGGAGATCGAGAGTGTAACTGCACGATGAATACGCAGCGATATAGATATCAGTACCGAGAAAAAGCTGGTAACTTGGGGAACTAATGGATCCCACCTGCATTAAATCTTCGCTCCCGTGGATTATATCATCCGCAAACTCCCCATTTTTTCTATACGTGAAGCCATGTTTTCTGAGCAGAAAGATAGACTATTCAAGCAGAAACACCGTGTCACAGAGACAATTACATTTTCAGAAAACACAAATAGGCAAGAACCTAGATGATTCACTCCAGATTCAAATGATTTACATGAACGCTACTGAAGTGATGTCTGCCGAAGTCGCAATCAATAGTTGGATTTTGACATGTCATCATTTCGTTTCTCATAATGGCTTAAGTGTCATTAAGGGGCTGAAGGTGAACAGTTAGAGAGTCCCTTAAGGGCAAATAACTCGTGTCGAAACTTCTTCTGTAGAAATAGAGGTGAAGTGAATTGCATGAAACAGGGGTTAGTGGGTTGGATGGACGGGTTGGTGAGGTTGGCGTGAAGCCAACCGTTGTGGCGGTATCTTGTCTATAGTGAGAAGTAGTTTATTCTATTGCGAAATGTTTTTGTGTATTTCTGGAGTGAACCCCTAGGGGTTTTTGGCAAAGATGCGCGTATTATCGTTCTGAAAAATTTCTGAACTTAAGGATGCCCTTCTTCTTGAGCCAAAACCAAAATCCCATGTAGAGTAGCAGATATCCCGTAATGCTTCCTCCAAAAATCACAGGTCCGATTCCTCTGCTGAAAGAGGACATTTCGACGAACATAAGCGCTCCAACTCCGACAAAAGGAGCAGCAAAGAAGCCAGCAATAAACAGCAGAAGAGGGACAAATTTCCATCGAGCTTGAATCCTCTTTTCTGAAATGAGCAAGCCTATGAAAACACCGCATAAAATTAAGCTTGTTGTGGAAATCCACCTTATCACGATGTCAAATTCGTTTCCAAGAACATTGAGTAGTCTCAACAGCCACAAGAACCAAGAAAAAGCAGAGGCACCTGCGAATGCCCATAATGATTTGATTAGACTCATTGTCTTCCAAAAAAGAGAGTCTGCACGACTTATAAAAGGCTTCGTGGAATTTTTTCGAGCTTCTTCCGCGAAACTCCTTTTTCCGGGGGCTCAGTCAAGGCGGAGAATCTCAACAGCCTTTTAAGAAAAAGCCAATAATATTGTGATTCCAAAACATAGAGAATTAAGGAAGGTCAATTTTGAGAGACGATTTAGCAAAAGTGGTTGATGCCGGTCAAGGGCTCGGAGCAGAGTATACGGAGGTTCGAATGCAGAAGCTGTTCAATACTACACTTACTGTAAAGGACAGTAGAGTGGAGTCAGTGAAAGAGGGAAACGAAAATGGTGCCGCCGTTCGAGTGCTTGTGAATGGTGCTTGGGGCTTCGCGTCTCTCGGAACATTAGAGAGGCAGTCGCTTACAAACGCAGTTGCTGAAGCCTGCAAAATGGCGAAAGCAGCCAGTTTGCATGTCAAAACGCCAGTTAAACTTGCTGATTCCAAAACTGTTGAAGCAAAGGTTACCGTCAAACCGAAGAAGGATCCGAAAGAAGTGTCTGTCGAGAAGAAAATTGACTTACTGCTAACAGAAGATAAGAACGTCTTTGATTATGACACGCGTGTGAAAAGTTGCACAATCAACTACATGGATATTGCAGCAACCGACTATTTCATGAACAGCGATAGAACTTACATCGAACAAGACAAACTCTATCTCTATCTATTAAGTTACACAACAGCGAAAGAAGCGGACAAATTAACGTTTTCGCATGACCTATTAGGCTACACATCAGGTTTTGAAGCGTTTGACACAGAAACCCCTGAGGTCATAGGTCGCCGTGTAGCGAAACGCGCAGTTGACCAGTTGAAAGCCGAAAAACCCAAAGGCGGAACATTCCCAGCAGTAATTGGTCCGAAGGTTATCGGAATTTTCGCTCACGAAGCCTTCGGACACCTAGCTGAAGCTGACCTCACATTGTCTGGGTCAGTTCTTACCGACAAACTTGGGAAAAGAGTCGCCTCAGAAAAAGTGACAATCTACGACGATGGTACACTAGAAGGTGCATTTGGATCATTTAGATATGATGACGAGGGAGTCCCGGTTCAAAAAACAACTCTTATCAAAAATGGCGAAATAGTAAGCTTAATGCATAACCGAGAAACTGCCCATAAGTTTGGCACTAAACCCACAGGCAACGCTCGAGCAGAAGACTTCCGATATGAACCTATTATCAGAATGCGGAACACCTACCTCACTAGAGGAGACTACTCTTTCAAGGAGCTATTTGAAGACATCAAGTTTGGATATTACATAAAGGATTACCGAGGAGGCCAGGCAAATCTCGATGGAACTTTTCAAGTCGGCGTGCAAGAAGCATACGAAATCGTAAATGGCGAGCTAGGGACACCAGTTCGAAATCTCTCTTTCAGCGGAAACACACTTGAAACACTGCATAAGGTGGATGCTATAGGAAAGAATTTCGAATTATCAGTTGGAATATGCGGAAAAGGTCAACGTGCACCTGTCGGGGCAGGAGGCCCAGATGTAAGAGTTCAGGAGGTTCTAATAGGTGGTGGAGCTTAAATCTGAAGAACTCGTTCACTTTGGCAAGAAAGCTGTCGACACCGTAATGAGAAAAGGCGCTGATGAAGCTGAAGCTTTTCTCAGTGGAATTCTGAACACTTCAGTGAATATCGAACGTGGACAAATCACGAAGAACATGAGAAAAATAGGTCAGGGTTTAGGAATAAGGGCTGTTTATAAAAAAGCAGTTGGTTTTTCCTACACTAATATACTCGATGACAACTCCGTTATTAAAACAGCCGCCCAAGCATTTCAATCAGCGAAAGCAAGTAAAGCTGACAAAGATTGGCCTGGGTTTCCCACTCCTAAGAAGTATGGTGCAACAAAAGGCACATACGACAAGAGACTGGCAACTATCTCGTCGAATGAGCTAGTGAATATAGCATCAAACATGCTTAAAGAAGCAACAAGCCACGACAAGCGTGTATTTGCAGCATTCGGAACAGCTGAAACACAATTAGCGTATAGGGTTGTCGTCAACTCCTGTGGATTGGAAGCCTTTGATAAGGGCACTTCTATTGGATGTAGTTTGGGAACAGTAGCTCGACAGGCAAATGAAGTAACTCCAATATGCATGGAATTTAATGCAGAGCGTGTTTACAAAATCGATTCAAGCTGGGTAGGAAAAGAGGCAGCAAAGCAAGCAGTTTCAGCACTAAAAGCCAAAAAGATCGACTCAGGAGATTTCACGGTAATATTTGGCCAAATGGCACTACTTGAACTTCTCTACTATACATTCATTAACTCAGTCAAAGCTGATCAAGTTCAAAGGGAACAATCAGCTCTCAAAGGAAAAATCGGACAGAAAGTAGCCTCAGATCTTATTACAATTTACGATGATGGACTCATGGCGAATGGATTGCAAACTTGGAAATTCGATGACGAAGGGATACCTCGTCGAAAAACTCCGATTCTCGAAAAAGGTGTTCTACAACACTATTTATATGACTGTTACACAGCGAAGAAAGATAAAATCGAAAGTACAGGAAACGCGTTAAGAGGAGGCCAAAATCCCTATAAGTCAACTCCAATCATACAGGCAACCAACTTCACAATAAATCCGGGAAACAAGTCTCCTGATAGCCTTATTGAAGAGGTTGACAACGGAGTTCTGGTATATGGCTTTCAAGGTGCACATAGTAGCAACCCTTCAACGGGAGAATTTTCGGTAGTAGCTACTCCAGCTTGGAAAATCGAATGTGGCAAAATCGCTTACCCTATCAAAGCAGCAATGTTAGTAGGCACAATCTTTGATGTGCTTAACAATGTTTCAGCACTTGGCAACAATATAAGAAAGATCGAGCAAATTGTCACACCTTGGGTTTGTGCGGAAAACATTAGAGTTGTAGGAAAATAACGCGTATATTTGAGAAAAGGAATTTATTTCCGAGTTTTCTAGGGGCTCTCCCAACCCCCATTTTTTCCTATCTGTAACAATGACTATGCTTCATAAAATGGTAAACAAATAGTCAGACAGACGATGACATTGTCAACGAGTGTTAGAAGAATCGCCGGCTAAAACTAAGTCCATTTGTATTCTTTTTATTCGCGCTTAGCTAGTCCATATTCACGAATAAGCATGCGTGGAATTCTTTGACTGGGTCTGCTCGCCTGAAGATCGCGGATTATTTGGGTGGTTTGTGTATCTGAATGTTGCCGCACAGAATCGGTTCGACGGTGCTGCCGCCTACGTAGCCGGTGCTAAGTGTTATTTGAAAGACGTCGTTTTTGCCTGGTTCATGGTTGTCCTCAATGTATACGTCAAATGTGTATCCGTCTTCGCCGTCAATGGTGCATGGTCCTCCAAATATGCCTTTTTTCAGTGGCCAAGGTTTGTTTCCCACTAGTTCCTCCCAAACTTCTAGGTAGTCCATTTCATGGGCGTGAACGTTCATGCCGGTATTATGGTCAACGTATTCGAGTTCTCCTTTTGGACTTGGGTCTTTTGAGAACCACATGACGTTGAAGCCGAAGCTGCCACCGGGAATCCCATTCTCTCCAATCTTGCCATGGCCTCCGCCGGTTATCTTCCCTGTTTCTGGCGGTTCACACGCTGATACACTCTGAATAATCAGAACCATTAATATGACTCCAGCCAAACTCAAAGCAACTTTTTTCAATCTCATTTCTGTTCACGTACAAGGTGTACTTTAAGAAATATAAAAACGATGAAGGAAATTTATAGAACATACTTGTAAAAGCTCGCGGGGATCTTGACGATGAGGTGATATCTGTTTCCGAATTTTCTCCGAGACGTATCCCGCAAACTCTCATTGTTTCCTGTTTGTTTTGAATTAATAGCTTTTCTTAAAGATACTGGGAGATTAGAACTCGTAATTTTTATATGTTAGACTTGGAATCTCCAAGCAACAACTACAATGGATAGAGGAACGAGATGTTTGAATCACATTAGAGTTGTAATCTTCATTCAAGTTTTGAATTCCTGGATTGGTGGCGTCCTTGGTGTTGCTTTGCCTCTGATGATGAAAGAAAGAAACATTGACATAGTTACGATTGGATTTGTGTTTGCAACGATGCCAATGATCTTCCAACTGGGAAGAATGTTCTTTGCTACAATCTCTGATTTTTGGGGTAGAAAGCCTTTCTTCGTCTTAAGTGGATTGTTAGGCGTTATCTCAAATTTTGTTTATTATCTGGCTCACACGCCTATAGAATTCTTATTCGGGAAGGTCATGGAAGGAACCAATAGTGGTTCTTTGTGGGCAGTCAATAGAGCCTTCCTTCTGGAGAAAAGTGAGAAGAAGTGGAGAGTTTTGGTGCATCTGAGAACCACAGCATACATTT
>JGI2172J19969_10000527_pt1 | contig 16554 bp, 14 predicted proteins | sample DeeMarSWOR230_32_FD_19969 | JGI IMG/M metagenome (IMG submission 19969)
AGAAGACTCCACTCTACTACCTGTTGTATAGCTCCAGATTTTTGCACCAGTATCAGCACTCAGACAATACACTATACCCCGATATGAGGCTATGTAGACCTTGCCATCAGCAACCGCAGGAGAAGAATGCAGCCATTCATAATATCCTAAGGTGATGTTCCAAAGAAGGTAACATGTGTCTGGTGTTGTAGATGATGAATATCGAGTATGACTTGGGTCATGACCAAACATTGGCCACCAATCAGTGGTAGATGAAGATGTAGATTTTTGCTCATTAATCTGCATATCTTCTTTTTTATTTCCAACATCTCCAGTGATATTCGGTATGATACTAATTCCCAAAAACAGCATTATTATTCCCAAAACAGTTCCTTTCCTCAAAATATTTTTTTTCATATCTCCCATTACCTTCCTTTTAAAAATTATTTCCTCTCTCGCAACATGTTATATATTATCTTAGTTTAAATTTTGTGAAAAAAATATATGCAACAAATGTTTACAAACATAATACCTAAAATGCAATTTTTAACATTAATTTATATCTTAAAAATATTAATATGGAAAAAATAATTTACCCTTATATGAATAACAGATGATGAATTGGGAGGAAATAGCTGTGACGAAATATTTTAAAAAAATTTTTTTACTCTTAATAATTTTTTGGTTAATATTTTCATTTGGAAACCCAGTAAATTCTAATATCACAAAAACAAATGATTTAATAAAAAGTGAAATCAATGGACCTTGTAATGGATATACTTTAATAAACCCTTTAGGAGACCCTGCTTTTTTAATTGATATGGACAATAATGTTATTCATAATTGGTCTTTACATTGTTTTCCAGCAAAGATGCTACCAGATGGTTCTATTATTGGAACTTACATATATAATGAGTTGGATGAAGAAAAATATATAGCACAGGAAACTTGGGATGGAAATATTGTTTGGCAGTTTAATAATTGGGAAGATGGTTGGGCTAGACAACACCATGATCTTGAAAGAGAAGGAAACCCTGTTGGCTACTATGCACCAGGTCAAGATTTTGTTGAAGAAGGAAAAACATTGGTTCTTGCTCGTTCCACCCTGGTTAATAGATCTATAAGTCTCTGGCCACTTGATGATGATGTTATTTATGAGGTTGATTGGGAAGGAAACTTGACAGGTTATGAATGGTATGCAAATGAACATTATAACGAAATGGGATTTGATATATATGCAAAAATTGGACTCTTTTATCAAATACTTCCATGGCTTAATCGTTCGATTTTAAGAGGATGGCTTCATATAAATTCAATATCAGAGCTGGGAGAAAATCATTGGTATGATGAAGGCGATAATAGATTTAATCCAAGTAACATTATTCTTGATTCACGTCATGCAAATTTTATTGCCATAATTGATAGATCAACAGGTGATATTGTTTGGAGTGTTGGTCCTGATTATTCAAAAAATACTGAAGGGGGATATAAGTTAGGTCAGATTATTGGTCCGCATCATGCGCATATGATACCAAAAGGATTACCTGGTGAAGGAAACATACTTGTTTTTGATAACGGAGGATTTGCAGGTTATGGAATTTTGGGTTTACCTTGTCGCTACATAAGATTTTATTCACGGGTAATTGAGTTTAATCCAATTACGTATGAGATTGTTTGGGAATATTACAATAAAAGTGGTCCGGTTTTTCCAAAAGATGAAAATAACTCAAGATTTTTCAGCTCTGTTGTTAGTTCAGCTCAGCGGCTACCTAATGGTAATACATTAATCTGTGAGGGTGAAAAAGGAAGAATCTTTGAAGTTACACCGAAGAATGATATTGTCTGGGAATACACTTATCCAGGAATAACTGGAGATTATACAAACAATATAGTTTATCGGGCTTATCGTGTTCCTCCTGAATGGGTTCCTGGTAATCCTGCGGGATATGAGCCTTGGGAATAATATTTTGGTTTTGAATTATCTGAAAAATAAAAAAAAGAAAATAAAGTTTAAGTTTTTTTGTCAATCTATATCCTCAATAGATGTTGTAACATTGGGAACATATTAGGATATTTTTGTAATATCCAAAATATCAAGTTAAAACCATTTATAGTTCTTGCTCTAGGTGTTGTGAGTGATACATCTATTTCGCAGAAGTCTGATGTGTTGTCAGAGTTCATAATTTTGATTTTTCCTGTGAATGTTTTCTTTTTCTCGGGTGGTGCTACAACTTGTACTGTTATATTTACACAGTCTCCTTCTGCTAAACCTGTTCCACTTGATGGTGTAAATTCCCAATATTCCATCCAATTTGGAAGTGTAGATGTATCAACATTCCAGTTGAGTAGTGAACCTGTTTCACCACAGTTGCATAATTGGAAAGTTGCGTTTACTATAGCCCCTGGTTTTACATATTTCCAAACTAGCCTGCCATTACAGCATATCTTAGATTCTGATAATGTGGTTAAAGATACTTCTACTTCGCAAAAGTCTGTTGGGTCGTCTATGTTTATCATTTTTATTGTTCCTGTGAATGTTTCATTTTTCACTGGTGGTGCTATAACTTCTACTGTTATTGTTACACAGTCTCCTTCTGCTAGACCTGTTCCAGTACATGGCGTGAATGTCCATATTCCCCATATTGGAAATGAGTTTACATCCCAGTTGAGTAATGAACCTGGTTCTCCACAGTTACATACTTGGAATGTTCCATATACTCTGGCTCCTGCTATTACATTTACCCATACTAGCTCACCTTCACAGCATATAGCAGGTATTGCTTGTGATTTTTCTGTACATTCAGCTGAAAATGGGTATTGTGGTTCACTATTTGCTTTTTTTATTTTAATATTTTGTGTCTTATTATATTGCTGAACTTGCAATCCGACTGAGCTTGTAATCAACAGCATTATGATAGCAATAACTATCAAACAACATATTGTTATTTTTGAATTTTTCAATTTTTTACCTCCCTTATAAAAAATTATTCCCTTTCTTGCAACATACTATTGTTTATCTTAATTTAAATTTTATGAAAAAAATATATGAAACAAAATGATAAAAAAACAATATTAAAAATACAATTTGTTACACTTATTTTCATTTTTTCATTTCTAACAAATTATGAAAAATAAAAAAAACTTGTTCAACAGATATAACAACTTACTTTTTACTGGTAAATTCGTGTCCCCTTCCCGACGGGAGCGTAATATTCATTAACACGGTTATTTAACTGAAGAAAAAATAATCTAATTTTAATGAATTTGGGTTAAATTCCTCTGTAAGACACTAATTCCAAAGATTCAAATACCTTCCCCTGCACTAATTTAAAACCTTAATTTTTTATATCCTTTATTTTTATTGTAACATTTAAATATCCACAATAGGATTATATTTATTGCTCCATTTGTAACATATTTATCATATTTTGCTATAAATTATTATAGTTATTTTAAGTATTTTTTGTATTATACATTTTAAAACAATAAAAATGTGATTTAATGAAAAAAATCCTTATTACAGTTTTAGTAACAATCCTATTTCTGGGAACCTTTATTGTTTCATCAGTTGCTATATTTAATGATAAGAAATCTTCTATATTAATCTTTAATAATAACACTCTTTATGTAGGTGGCTCAGGAGAAGGTAACTACACCAATATTATGGATGCAATAGACGATGCAACAGATGGAGACACAGTGTTTGTATATGATGATAGTTCACCATATTATGAGAATGTAGTTGTGAATAAATCGATTAATCTGATAGGTGAGAAGGGAAAAACTACTGTTATTGATGGTGGTGGATATGGAATTGTTGTTAATATTCCTGCTGATGGGGTGAATGTCGGCGAGTTCACAATTCGAAATGGGTCTGTTGGAATTTTTATATGGTCAAACTCTAACACCATCACAGGAAACACCATCATTTCAAACAAAGCCCATGGCATATACCACAGTCATTCTAAGTTCAACACCATCACTGGCAACAACATCTCAAATAACAAATATGGCATATACCTCACAAATTCTGATAACAACACCATCACAGGAAACACCATATCCAACAACCATGATTGCATACTCCTTGGTTATTCCAGCAGCAACATTATTTCGGATAATTCTTTTTTCAATGGTAGTCTATTTGTTTATAATTCTTATGATAACAATGTGGAAAACAATTTGGTAAATGGTAAACCTCTTGTTTATCTTGAAGATAAATCAGATGAAATAATTACAGATGCTGGGCAGGTTATACTTGTAAATTGCAATAAAATCATAGTAGAGAATCAAATTTTATCCAATGCAGATGTTGGAATAGAGCTCTGGAAAACCGATAATAGCATTATAAGAAATAATGATTTCTCAAACAATAAGTATGGGATATACTTCTATAAATCCAGTGGCAACAATATCACAGGTAACACCATCACTTCGAACAAAGCCGATGGCATATACTTAAGGTATTCTAAGTTCAACATCATCACAAACAACATAATCTCGAACAACCAGTATGGTATATACCTTGGTGGTCACACGGAAACCTTTGACCTTGTAAAGATATTCTCCGATGGTTCCAACAACAATATTATCCTTAAAAACAACTTCCTTGGTAATGAACTGGATGCATTTTTTCAGAATTCATTTAGAAATCAATGGAAGCAGAATTATTGGAATAGACCACAGATATTACCTATATTTATAAGTGGAGAAATTTATTGGATTATACCTATACCACATGGGGGAGAGTTTCATTGGCCTTGGTTTCCTCAAATTGATTGGTATCCAGCAAAAAAACCATATGACATAACAAAGATGCCCTAAAAAAAAACATCCAGAATTATGGTTTTTATAGGAATAATTATTATCCATCAATCTTTATAATACCGGTAATCATGGGTTCAAATCCATTCCCCTGGACTATCAATCTTAATTAATTTATTGGTAAATTCGTGTTTCCTTACCAACGGGAGCATTCTGTCACATTTTCCTCCTTTTATAAGACTAAAAACAATTTGCAAAGACTATTTAAATGAGAATTTAGTTTAAAATTTATGTCATTGTGGGAGTTGAAAAATGGAAACGATATCCACAATACAGATACTAAGAAATACTATTGGTAATCCTATTTCCAGAAAAATTATAGATAAATTTTCAAGTTATTGTGAAACGTGTAAAAAAAATAGAATTGATGTAGCTCTAGAAATTTTTAATGGAGTTCGAAAGGATGCATGTATTAAATGTAGACTTGCAGAAAAAGCTTTGAGTGGAATTATACGTACTGGTGGTAAAACATTTGGTGTAAATATAAACCAGATAAAAGAAAAATTTAGTGATCCTTCATGGTTAAAGGCTTTTTCATTAGTACTAAGAGGAATAGCAGATTTTGGGATTCAAAAGCCATTTATTACAGGAGCTCCTTTTCTAATAGTTTGGGATATAACATATGCTTGTAATCTTAAATGTAAACACTGTTATGCAAATGCTGGAAAAAAACTTGAGAACGAGCTGACTACGGAAGAAGCAAAAAAAGTAATAGACATTCTTGATAAAGCTTCAGTTCCAGTAATTTCATTTTCCGGTGGAGAACCACTGATTCGTCCAGATATTTTTGAACTAACTCGTTATGCTGCTGATAAGGGTATATACGTTGCAGTTGCTACTAATGGTACATTAATTACAAAAGAAAAAGCAAAAGAAATGAAGAAAGCAGGTATTCAATTTACACAGATAAGTCTAGATGGAGCAACAGCAAAAACTCATGATACTTTTCGGGGAATTGATGGTGTATTTGAAAAAACAATTAAAGGAATTAAAAATGCTGTTGATGAAGGATTTTTTGTAAATATAGCAACGACAGCAATAAAAAACAATTATCAAGAGATACCAAAAATCATTTATTTATGTGAAAAAATGAATGTCACATGGTTTATGTTGTATAACTTTGTTCCCACAGGTAGAGGAAAATTTATAAAAGATAATGATTTAACTTCCTATGAGCGAGAAAAACTCCTAAATGATATATGGTTTAAGTTGAAGGATAAGTCACATAAGGTAAACATTTTATCTACAGCTCCTCAATTTGCACGAATCGCATTACAAAATGAAAAAGATAAGAATAAAAAAATTATACCCACCCATTTTTATAACCCAAGTTTATCTGATAAACTAATAACTCTAGCAGAGTTTCTTGGAGGATGTGGTTGTGGACGTTTCTATTGTGCTATTAGACCAAATGGTGACATTGACCCATGCGTTTTTTTCCCACTAACTATTGGAAATATCCTCAAAGATGATTTTGAGGAAGTTTGGAAAAATAATAAGATATTAGCTGAATTAAGAGATAGAGAAAAATTAAAAGATTCATGTTTAAACTGTGAATATAAATATTATTGTGGTGGATGTCGTGCAAGAGCATATGCATATAAAGGGGATTACCTCGCAGGCGATATTGGTTGCATTAGAAATAATAAATAAATTATAAAAAAATAAATAATAATAAAATGTATCTTTTTTTCTGAGTAAGACGTAATTAATTTCATAAAAAAAATCTAAGATTTCTAATAGAAAAAACAAAACTATTACTTATGCAAGAATTTTTATCGATATTTTTATATTAAAATCTTTCACAGCGTTTTTAATATTATTGTGGGCTTAATTCTTTGTTAATTTTTAAAAAATGATTGATAAGTAATTATTTAATTTAAATTTTTAAATAAAAATTTAATTCCAATAATAATCCATCTAGGATCCATTTCTTTTAAGGATCGATTTAAAAATCTAAACCATAAAGATGGATTATAATAAAATCTGTTATATCCTTTAATCGTAAAATCTATTATTTCTTTTGTTGTAAAATTTCCTAGATTTTTTAATGAATCCGTATAAATAAAATGTCCATCTTTTTTGTAATTAATTTTCCCGTCTTTTTCTGCTTCATACCATATATCTGAACCATAAACATAACGAAGAGCAAAAAAACTAACCATGTCTAACGGTAAAGATGTAGCAAATTTTATTGTTTTTTGAATATGTTTTTCTGTTTCTATTGGGGCTCCTAGAATAAAACTTCCTATTGTTAAAAAACCCATTTTGTGACTTAGTTCAATGGTTTTTACTACTTTTGAAAGTGTTAATTTTTTATTGTAATAATCAAGAACATCTTGGTTTCCTGATTCTATTCCAAAATTGATAATTTCAACACCTGCTTTTTTCATTTTTTTATATAATTTTTCATCACCAGAATCAGCTCTTGCTTCGTTTATCCATAATCTTAGATTATAATCTTTTTTGATTATATAATCCATTATTTTTTCTATTCTTATTTTATCTGCAAGAAGATTATCATCTGAAAAAGCTATTGTTGTATATCCTTGTGATACAATTTCATCAATTTCTTTTATTACACTTTTTATAGATCTTTGTTGGTAATATGGAATATGAGCTTTAAGTCCACAAAAACGACATCTTTGGGGGCATCCTCTTGAGGTTAATATTGAGGTTACTTTCCCTTTTCCAAATTTTGTATTCATAATATGTCCATAGATATATTTATCTGTTAAATGACGAGCTGGGAAAGGTAATTTATCTAAGTTCTCAATTTTGTTTTCTTTTAAATTATGAATAATTTTGTTATTTTTTTTGTAGTATATTCCTGGTAAGTTTTTTATTGGTTTTTTTAATTTAATTGATTCTATTATAGAAGTTATTACAGTTTCTCCAGGTCCTCGGACTGCAATATCTGCATTAAATTCTTTTAACGATTCTTCTGTTAAAAGTGATACATGTGGACCTCCGATTATTAATTTAATTTTTGGATTTATCTCATGTAATTTTTTTGCAATGTTCAATGCAAATTGTTTATCTCTAGGTTGACTATAAATTGTAAGACCTACAACATCGCTTTTTCCGGCTATTTTTTTGATTTTATTTTCATTTATTTGTTCAGCATTTCCATCAATGATTTCAATATTATAATCATTCATTTCTAGAATCTTTCCCAGATATAATAATCCTAATGGAGGAAAAGATGCTTTTAATTCTATTTTTTTACTGATAGCAATTTCATAGTTACCTGTAGAGCAGTTAATTAAGGTGATATACATTTTTTTATTTACCCCTTGTTAAAATAATTGTTTTTGCTAATAATAGTATAATTTCAAAAACAAAACTTTGTCTTAACTTATTATTTTTTATAATATATTCCTCCCTATTGATTTAAATCTTTTAACTTAATATAAATTTATCTAAAAAATTTTTTGTAATATTATTACTATTTAAATAATTATTTTTTCACAAAATGTAACAAAATTATTTTATCTTTAAATATATTTTCAGATACTATTCAACATTTTAACGGAATATAAAGAATTAAATTCATTAATATTTTTATTTTAATATCCTCGTGAAATAAATGTATAGTACGATTTGAAAGAAATGATCAAAAAAACTGGATTTATACATGTAGGCTCTAAATCTCGACGGAAGTACTTAAATATATTTTTTCTCCTGTTGAAAAATAATAAAAATGTTATTTTTCACTGGAACTTGAAAAGAAAAGGATTTTTACCCAGTTAAATTTACTCAAGAGTTCTTTTGTGTTTTTCTGTCGCTGGGCAAAATTTTAATAGAGTAAAGGAACTTAACTTTTGATGGTGGAAAGGAGAAATGGTTAATCTTAGAAGAGAGCTTGGTTTAAAGGAAGTCATAGCGACTGTTGTAACTTCTGTTATAGGTGGAGGATTATTTCTTACTACTATTCAGATTCAAGATAAAGTTCCAGTCGGCTCGTCAGTTATTCTTTCATATGTAATTGCAGCTATTCCCGCTCTTTTTATAGCATTATGTTATGCTGTGTTGTCTTCTGCTATTCCTTCTTCTGGAGGGGAATATGTATTCATTAGTCGAATACTTGATCCTTTCATGGGTTTTATTGTAACTTGGGCTAGATGGTTTGCAATGATTGCAGTTATTGCTGCAATGTCTGTTGGTGATATTTCAATTCTAAATCACTTTTTTAAGATACTTCAAATGGATAACGTTGCTGTTTTTGTAGCAACTTATATCCAGATTATTGCAATTATTTTGGTTATTTTGTTTTTACTAGTGAATTATCTTGGTGTAAAAATATACGGACGTGTTCAAACAATAATGTTTGTGTTACTGATGATAGGACTTTTTTCACTGATATTATTCGGCTTGCCTCATGTAAATTTCAACAACTTAAGCTCTTCTTTTAATCCTGATTTATCACTTATTGCCCAAGCTAGTAGCCTTATTTTCTTTAGTTATATTGGATTTAGTGCTATAACTGATGCGGGGGATGAGGTAAAAGATCCTAAAAAAACACTGCCACGTGGAATAATTATCTCAATTTTTACTATTGCCTTAGTTTACATCCTTGTGGCTATTGTTATCTATGGTGCTATGTCACCTTCTTTTTATGCATCTTATGATTTTGCTAATGGCTCTGTTGCAAATGTCGCAGCAAATTTCTTACCATTTATTATTGCTGCTTTTGTAGCTTTTGCAGGTTCAATTGCAATTATTTCAGATATTAATCCTACTATTCTTTCAACTTCTCGTTTAGCATTTGCATGGGCTAGAGACAGAATCGTTCCAGAAAGACTTGCAGAATTAAACAAGTATAAAGTTCCAAAATGGACTCTTTTAATAAATGCAGTAATGGCAATTGGTATCATTATTCTTGCAAAGGCATTTATTGAAGCAGTAATGATGATTAATATGGCAGTTTTAATTATTTTTATCACTATTTCAATTACTGCATTAATATTGCCGTATAAACATCCAGAGATTTACAAGAAAGCCCAGTTTAAAATTAGGATACTTCCTATAATTGCTTTAGCTGGACTTATATCATCATCACTATTTCTTATGTTTATATTAAGACTTCCCGGTGCAATGCTTGGATTTTTATTTCTAATAACATGGATCTCTGTTGGTAGTATAGTTTATATTTATACTCAAGAAAAACATCAACTGCATTGGAGACTACAGAAACAGCAGAGAAAAGAAAAAGAAGAGTCAGATAAAGAGCTAATAAAAAAATTATTTGATAACGAAAAAGACAAAATTTTGAAGAAGAAAAAATAATTTATGGTTTTATACATAAAACACAAAAAATTTAATTTTAAGCATTGAGCGTTGAGGCGGGTACGTATTTACAAAATTTAAAAGTCCACACTAAAAATACATTACGAAAACAAATTTATTTTTTACCAAAAATTCTTTTAAACGGATTTTTTAGTATTTTAAAAATTTCGTTATATTTTATCTCTCCTGTGATAAATGAATTAATAATCTCATTTCCAATAAAATTTTCTGAGCCGAACCAGAATGATAAATTTGGAAAATGATGAAACAAAGATTCATAGAGCTTTGCCCATTTATGCACATCAAATAATTTCGAGCTAATATTTCTATTATACTCAAATGCTAGATCATAGTTTTTGCTTCTGAAATAGTTTAGAATTTGTTTTGATGCAATTTGACTGTTGATAAAAGCATAATACATTCCTTCACCAGTAAATGGGTCTGCTAATCCTGCTGCATCACCCACAAGCATGATATTATTCCTTGCAATAGGTTTATTATAATCTCGTATTGGAATCAATGCATATCGTGGTTTAATGCTGTTATCCAATTGCCAAAAATCCTGAAAATCCTTCCACATGTTTTTCCGAGCACGAGGAGCTGGATATAAAGATGTAAAAAGACCTGCTGTGATCTTTTCTGATTTCGGAAAAATATATCCAACAAGGCCAGGATATTTTTTCATTATTTGACACAATGCATATTCATCAAAATATTCGTCAAACTTTGGTCCAATAGGTCCTTCCCAAGAAGACGATACATCAAACCTTTTAAATGGATATAAATCAATAAGTTTGTTTAAATGAATATTAAATCCCCATGCGCCTATTAATATATCATAGCTTACCTTATGCTTCTTGTTCTTCTCAAAGTATGTAATAGTGTTTTCTTTTTGATTGATTTTTTGGATGGAAACGTTGTCTTTAAAGAAAACTGTTTTATCATCCACAGCCATTTTCATAAGAAAATCGTCTAGCTTTGAGCGATATGTCATATATATTATTGCTTTTTCTGGTTCTGTAAATGTGAACCTGTTGTTTCGTAGATATAATCCTTTTCTTATTGTTTTTTCTACAATACTTTTAACATTCTCATTTTCTGAAAACAGTATATCATATGTTTTCTTAGATAATCCCCCAGCACATGTTTTATACCTGGGAAATATGTCTTTTTCCAATAACAATATGTCGATGCCTTGGTTTTTAAGTTTGTATGCCAAATAGCTTCCAGCAGGTCCCGCTCCTATTATTATAACATTGTACTTATTCATGACACAAAAATTAAATCTTACATTTGATTTAAAATCTATGCTTTCTTCATTTAAATAATGTCTTGTTTTATATTTTATTAAATTGGTTTAATTTCATTATTTTCACAAATAACTTTGTAATACAAAGTATTATATAGTACAAATGACATATATATAATGTAGTTGATTAAAATGACTGAAAAAATAGATTTAAAAAAAATTGAGAAACAAACATATCGATTTACATTTACCGATGGTCTTTATGACATAGCATATGGATCTCTGATATTCTTTATTGCTATTGCTCCGATTTTAAGAGAAATACTATATCCTAGTTACATAATTTTTTTAGTTTTACCTGCTCCTTTAATTCTCATTCTTGGAAAAATATATATTACTATCCCAAGAATTGGAATTGCAAAATTCAATCAAAAAAGAACTAAATCAAGAAATAAAATAGGACTTTTAATTGCAATACTTTTTCCAATAACTGTAATATTGGTTGTTCTAACATTTTTAGGTGTTTATAATATTAAAGTAGGAGGTTATATAGTACCAGTAGGTGCAGGATTATTTGCTCTTATTTTACTTAGTGTTATTGCATACATTATGGATTACCCGCATTTTTATCTCTACGCAGTTTCAATTGGTCTTGGAATCCCTTTAGCAGCATTATTAAAACCTATCTTTGGAGATCCACTGCATTACATAATTAGCTTTGGAATATCAGGGACTCTGATCCTTCTCTATGGAATAATTACACTTATCAAATTTATAAAAAAGTATCCAACACTTAAAGAGGATATATCTAATGTCAAAGGATAAAAATAACATTATAGATGAGATCTATACTCTAAATTCTATTGATAAGTTAATTCATGAGCCAGCTCGATTAAACATTATGACCCATCTTTATGTTGTTGAAAGTGCTGATTTCCTTTTCATGATGCGACAAACCGGATTAACATTTGGAAATCTATCTGCCCATATGAGTAAGCTTGAAGAAGCAGGATATATTGATATTATTAAGGAATTTGTTGGGAAAAAACCTCATACAATGTTAAAATTAACCAAAAAAGGAAGAAAAGCTTTTGATGAGTATAGAAAAAAAATGAAACAGTTCTTTAATGAACTTTAAGAGGTTATAAGATGAAAGAAAAACAAATATTTGGTGTATTATTTGTAATAGGGATCTTAACAGCCTTAATAGGAGCTACTTTAATGTGGTTTGGAATAGCTCCTCTACCCTTGAGAATTACCATAGTTATTCTCGGGATGAGTTTAATTGCTTTATCTGATCCTATTGCAAAATCAAAAAATATCTAACCGGAGAAAATCGGTATTTTTACTGGTAAAACTGATTTCAAATCTAGTCCTTTATTACTATTCAAATGTGGGCCTTATATACTATTTATCAACATAGTTAGTTTAAAAAATAAAATTAATCATTTTTTTCAATTAATTTAACTTTTAAATGATTTCTGATATAATTTAAAAATTCATGAAATAGAGACTCTTTAATTCCCCCTTTAATAATAATATCGATAGAATGAATTTTTTTTGGATGTATTCTTCGTATGATAATATCAGCAGTACATGTATCATTATCGTCTTTCTTTGCTTGGAGTTCGATCATGTTTCCTTCTTTGGATTTTTTAGATAGTTCAATGAGTACTTCAATGGTTTTTTTTAAATCGTGACCATTTTCAGGATCTTCATAAATTGTTTTACCATCTAAAACTATTTTTATCATATTGTGAAACTTTGCTTTAGCAAGTCCGCGTGCTATCAATTCAGCAGTTGGAATAACTTTAAAATGCTCCTCAATCTCTGTTAACCCTGTTATTTGTTTAATTTTTTTAATGAAAAAATTTGAAGAAACAAAAAGTGTTTGTTCGACGTTAATATCCAATGAAAGTTCTATTGTTTTAAGTATTTTTTTTTCTTTGCTCCGAGTAACATGTGATTTCTTTACATTAGTACTTGGATGAGTCGCATTGATCCATTTCATCACTTCTGTTGGTGAATAAACACAAGGCGGTTCTACAAAATCATATTTACCCATAATATCAACTTCAAAATAACTAATTTGATCCTAGTTATAATAATTTCTATAGTATTAACTTATATTCTGACTTTTTTTAAAATATTTTTACTATTAAAAATGAGTCTAAATCTCGACGGAAGAATAACTTATTTTTTTCCTGTTAAAAATCACTTAAAACATAATCAATAAATGACTTTACAATTGAGATTTGAATCCCTTTTCCTGACACAAATATATTATAAAAAACAGAAGCATTGACACAAGTTTAAATTCATAGTTTTTGCTCGTAATCCTTAAATAATATAATAGAATGACAAAGGTAAATGAGTACTACTTTGGATATTTTTATCTTCCTACTCACCGTTGGCTTCATTTCGCTAAGTGGTGTTCTCATGCCAGGTCCTGTTTTTGCTGCTTCGATTATAAAGGGGGTAGAAAGGAAACATGCTGGTGCTTGGATAGCTTTAGGTCATCTCTCGGTTGAGGTTCCTTTAATTCTGTGTATCATTGCAGGATTGTATTATGTGTTTACGAATCAATGGGTGAAAGCAGTTATTGGACTGTTCGGTGGTTTGTTACTGATTTTTCTTGGTATTCGTATGATTCAAATGAGGAGGGAAAAAGAAGCAATCAAAACAGCATTTCCATATCACCCATTTGTCGCAGGTTTGATCACTACGATTTCCAATCCTTATTTCATTCTTTGGTGGGCAACTGTCGGTGCATCTTTAATCATCTGGGCTCTTGCTTTTGGTTTGACAGGTATTATTGGATTCATTGTTGTCCATGAATGTTGCGATCTGGGTTGGGATTATTTTGTTGCTTATGCATCTTTTAAATCTCGTAATTTATGGACGGAGAAGAGAAAAGCGTATATCTTTGGCATTTGTGGTTTGTTACTTGTTGTCTTTGGTGTCTATTTCATGCTGGTGTTCTGGTTAGGATAATAAAAAAATAGATGTTAAAGGGTTCAAATCTCTTTCTTTACACTTTTTTATTAATTAATTTAAATAAAAACAATTTCTTCTTGTTGAATGATATAAACAGAGGCGGTATCTATTTAATGAATGTGATGATAATTGAAAACAGTATAAAATATAAAAATATATTTAAATAATTATATAGTGGAAAACATTTAAATCTTATTCTTTGATTAAATATGATATGATTGATTTAGAAAAATATAAATTAGCAAAATATTTTCTTTTTAGCAGTTTATATTTTTCTGAAGGATTAAAATGGTCTATCTGGGTGGTAGTACTTCCTTTATATTTTGATGATTTAAGTATTTCACCAACAATATTGGGTCTTGTAATAGCGATTACAGGTATACCAACAATGATAAAGTTCATATTTGGTGGCGTAATCGATTATTTCATTAAGTACGGAAGAAAAAAATTTGTTCTTATTGGCGGGTTAACTGCATCAATCTCTCTTTTTATCGTTGCCTTTATTAATCCTGATACTTCATTGATTCCCTTCATGCTAATCTTTTTTATTGGAACTATTGGTATTACATTTTTAGATGTTGCTTCAGATGCATGGGCTATTGAAATAACAAAAGAAAAAGAACGAGGGAAAATCAATGGTGCAATGTTTGCAGGTATTTTCATAGGGATGGGCGCTGGATCAATATTGTTTACTCAAATTGCAAGTAATTTTAGTTATAGTGCAGTGTTTTTAGTATGTAGTTTAATGGTATTTTTAATAATTCTTTACCCTCTGGCTGTTAAAGAAATTAAAAAGGTTAAAAGAATTGAAAAAATGACATCAGCTATTATTGATGAGTTTAAAAAAAAGTACGTACAAATTTTCTGCCTTTTTGCACCAGCATCTGCAATAAGTGGAGGTTTACTACTCATCGTTGTTCCGTTATATATGAAAAATGTTCTTATGATAGATGTTGCACAGGTCGGCTTAATAGCTGCGATATTCCCGACTACAAATATTTTTGGCTCATTAGTCGGTGGAACCATGGCTGATAGTTGGGGTCGAAAACCTACAATATATGCAGTTTTTATTGGTAGCATGATTTTTTCAGCTTCATTAATCTTTGCAGATACATGGCAGATTTTGGCTGTTCTTTATGGTATAATTGGTTTCTTATTTGGTGGTCTCTACGCGTCTGTAGGTGCATTATCAATGGATGTTACAAACCCACGACTTGCTGGTACTCAATTTTCCATTTATATGGCTTTATTTAATGTTGGTGAGGTTGGAATAGGTAATGGAATGGCTGGAATATTATTAGATAATCTTGGTTATGAACGAGTTTTTTTATTCGCAGGTTTATTTTATGGATTAGCTATATTAATCCTATACTATATTAGATTAAAAAAGAAGAATAATTAAAAATTGAAATATAAAATTATCTTAAAATTTCATATCTTAGTTCTGCGTTTGAATTAGCTCAGTTTTTGAATTGTCTGCATTAATAAGTACAAGATCATTTTTTTCGAGAATAAAAATAGACAACACTTGCATTAAGTATAAGCATAGAACCAATAATGCCGATGGGTAAAAAACGAAAAAAACCTGATACTTCTTTTCCATTTAGCAACATATAAACATAAAAGGCAAGTGCAGGATAAATAGGCAAAGCTGATACTAAAAATCTTATTTTTAATATTCTCATATCACGCTTTTTATTTCTGTAGACTGAGTAATAAATTATTGATAAAACAATCATTCCAACCCACAGAATTGATATGCTTATTAATGGATAATTAAACAAAGTAAGAGTTAAATACCAAATTAAAAGTAAGAAGAGTGTTATTATTACAGATATTGTGTCCTCTTTTTTAATATCCATTTTATCAACAATTCTACTAATTCTTTTTCGGAATCACTCTTTTAATTATAAATTGATTCCTTATATTCATTAAAAATTTAAAAAAAAAAGAAAATGAGGATTAAAGCAGTCCCCAAATACCTACAATAATAGCAATTATTCCAATAATAGTTTGAAATGATCCGAGCCATTTTGCAAGTCTTTCAAGATGTGTCCCCAATGCCGGTATTGCAGGAAGAAGTCCAGCAATCAAAATAAGCCCCACTATGATTGCAACAATGCTTTGGATTGATGACCACCAAACAATTGCGACAATAATCGCAATGAGCCCAATGATAGTTTGAAATCCACCAAGCCACTTTGCAAGTTTCACTA
>JGI2172J19969_10000528_pt1 | contig 16515 bp, 11 predicted proteins | sample DeeMarSWOR230_32_FD_19969 | JGI IMG/M metagenome (IMG submission 19969)
CAAAGTGTACGTGGGGTCACTGGATAAAAATGTGTACAGTTTAGATGCGAACACTGGAGACGTGGAGTGGACGTATCAAACTGAAGGTTACATCACATCGTCTCCTGCGGTTGTGGAGGGTGTGGTCCACATTATCTCGCAAGAGCCTGATTCTGGAGGACTTTACATGCTGGACGCAACGAACGGAGATCTCATTCGGCGAATAGACCTTCCGTATGAGCTGGCGAATAGAGGCACAGATATGCATTCTTCGCCGGCAGTGGCAGAGGGCATGATCTTCGCAGCGTCCAATAAGCGAGTGTATTACGGTATAAACGCGACGACTGGAAACGTTACATGGACCTTCTCGGACCCGGACGCGGAAGAATTCATAATTGCTTCTCCAATATACCACGATGGAAAAGTTTTCCTAGTTGACCAGTTTTTCATAGTTGCCGTTGATGCTTTCAACGGAAGTCTTGTCTGGCAGGCTTTCGTTGGAACTGAGTTTTATGTGTCGCCGACTTATGCTGACGGCAAGCTGTATGTTACATCTGACCAGCGTGGCATGTACGTTCTTAACGCAACTGATGGATCAAAGATTTCTTGGTTTGCAACTCCTTCTAACAGCTGGTCCTCACCAACCCTGTACGAGGGCAAGGCGTACGTGGGAAATAACGATTGGAACGTTTACTGCATCGCTGGCTACCCTCAGCTGAACAGCAGTGTAACCTTAGAACTGGCTAAGCGTGAGGTTATCTTAGGCGAATCCGTGGCCGGGTGTGGTTACCTTGTTCCCGGAATGCCTAACGCGTCTATAACTTTGTCTTTCGTCAAACCTGACGGCGCCGCGGTCAACATGCAAGTCACAACTTCTGAAAATGGCTTTTTCGACTTTACCTACACACCTGACGCGATTGGCAATTGGGCTGTTACTGCCGAGTGGCAGTCAGACAGAGGATATTATGCTTCGTCATGCAGTGAGAAAGTGCTTCTAGACGTTGCTCCAGCGCCGGAGCCAACGCCCACACCCACGCCGTCGCCTCCGATGGAATGGTTTGGTATGCCTCCGGCATACGTCATAATTTTCGTCATAGCAACCATTGCCGTGGTCATCCTCAGCTTCGTCTATATCAGGCGAAAGCGAAGTAGAAAATAGCCGAGCGGGGCTTAACCGTTTTTCCTTTAGGTGGACGCCGCACCGCTGCGAGTTTTACGCCGTCGCTGATTTGCGTAGCAGCAGGATAATCGTAGGTGTCTGAGCACAGCCTGTGGCTTCTAAGCGTTCAACTTCACATAGAGTAAACCTTGTGCCGAGCATCTGCTTTACACGTTCCACTGTGAAGTAATTCTTATGATCGTCGTAAAGCAAGCTTCCTTTCCCTTCAGGGGTTTCCATTATCAAATAACCATCGGCTCTGAGAACTCTGTACACTTCGTCAAAGAAATTGTGGGGATTCCATAAATGCTCTACTACTTCAGAAGCTATAACTACGTCGAAACTGTTCGAGGCAAAGGTTAAGCGTTCTGCGTCGCCAGCCACAACTGATGGAACTCCGCATTTGTGAGCTATGGTAGCAATCATCGGCAATTCTACGGATATTACGTAATTTCCCATTTTCGATAGGGGTTTGCCAATAGCTCCCTCTCCGCACCCAACATCTAAGACCCTCAAACCATTGCCTAGACGACTAACCACATCAGAAAAGATCTGTATCCTCGCCACATTTAGTGAGCTTGCACGCATGAAAGCGGGGCACGCCTGCATCATGCATATATGCCTAGAACAGCCGTATTTCTGCCATTCCACCCACTGTCGTTTACTCCGATATCTCTGCCTATATAGAGTCTCTCTTATGATAAGACGCTTTAACTGACTAGGATGCGATAATAAATATGGAAGCCCTTGAAGTTTTTTTTTGAGCGTCTTTAACATAGGCTCCTACATCACTTGCGCACTACAAGTTAAGCATTTCCGTTTGATTTAGCACATGCAGTGTCAAAGCCACCTTCATTATGAAGGCGAAGGGTCTGATTAAAATGGAAATTATTGAAAATGCTTTCAGGCTTCTCATGTTTCAACCTTGCTTTTTATAGAGTTAGGGGCGTAATTTAAATTTTCTTTCCTTTACGTTTAGCCTTCTCAAAACCTTTTTATCAAAACACGAAGACCGACGTGTCCATCCTGGGAAGAATCCTCAATTCGAATTAGGTGCTCAGAAAAGTATATTTCTGTGGTTATTATCCATTAACCTTGAATTTATATGAATAGTAGCCATAGACTCGCGTGCTAAGGGCAGTGAGTAGCAAACATGCGTATTTGCTTGATTAATCCACCTCGTATCAGCCCAAAATCATGGGGAAAACCCAACGTATTTCAACCTCTGGAAATAGCATACATAGCAGCGCTACTCGAAAGGCAACATAAGCTACTCATTATAGATGCTCCTACAGAAGGCAGGCGGAATATTGAAGAAATAGATGGAACGAAATATCGGGTAGGTCTAACAAACAAAGAGATAGCGGATAGAATCAGACGATGGTCACCAGACGTCGTTGACATCCACATTCCATTCTCCGGTTGGTGGAAAACTGCATATGAAGTCGCCTCAACAGTGAAAAGCATCGACAAAGACATAGTTACCGTGTTAAGCGGGCTATATCCCTCTGCAAGACCTGTAGATTCTCTTACGCAGCCGAACACTGATTTTATTGTAATAGGCGAAGCAGAATACACTATGTTGGAGTTAGTCGGCGCACTGGAACAGAGGACGAAGGGGGATCTCAAGAAAATAAGAGGAATAGGCTACATCAAAAATGGGGAAACAATTATCACTCCTCCAAGACCTGAAATTCAAGATCTAGATTCTTTACCCTTTCCCGCAAGACACCTACTTCCGATGGAAGAATACTTTGCCGCCGTAAAAGAAGTTCCTCCACGAGGAGAAATAAACAAACCATGGACGATGATGATCACTAGTAGAGGTTGCCCGTACAACTGCGTTTTTTGTTCTGTTCACGTTGTTATGGGAAGAAAGTGGCGTGGCAGAAGCCCTGAGAATGTGGTTGATGAGATAGAGCACGTAGTTCACACCTACCGTGTTAAACAGATAGACTTCTTAGATGACAATATGACGTTAGACAAGAAAAGGATGGAAAATATTTGTGATCTAATCGTGAAAAGAGGTTTAGACATCGAATGGTATGCTCCAAACGGTGTTAGAGCGGATGGCCTTGATGAAAATCTTTTAAAGAAAATGAAAGCATCTGGCTGCAAGAAAATACGGATCGCTCCCGAGTCTGGTGTTCAACGCGTTGTAGATAAAATTATCAAAAAGAACCTAGACCTAAAAAAAGTGGAAAACGCTGTGATTTTGTCCAGAAAAGTGGGAATCAAGGTAGGATGTTTCTTTATTATTGGGCTTATAGGTGAAACAAAAGAGGACATTGAAGCCACCATAAAGTATGCTTATAAGCTGAGGCAGCTAGGAGCAGATAGTTTCTACTTCAGTTATGCTACTCCTCTATACGGAACCGAACTCTATGAACAGGCTAAGCGCGGTGGTTTCTTAAGAACCTGTTTCAGTGATGAAGCTTTAGCTGCAGTTGAGCCTCTCATTGAGACTCCAGAGTTCACAGCAGACGATTTGCGTGAATTATGCGCGCGAGCTAATCTGGTAAATCCAACTTTCACTCGCGATAAAATTATAAAAGCCATCCGAGACCCAAAGAAAGCAATAAAAGTGTTATTAGGAAAAGCGAATTAGAAGCAACAGCACGGCTTGATGCCTGTCGCACACTATGGAAACGACAACATTGACAATTTGTGCCTAAATCCCAATTCAAAGTGAGAGTTTGGACTTAATTGCTCTAAGGAAATGCGCTAAAGCTGTTCTAGTTAATGAAAAACCGTAGAGGCCGCCCTTGGAGAATATGTGGAGAATATGCGTGGGACGAAGATAGAACCTTTGAAAAGCCTGCTCGCGGATTTCTCTCAACTCATGCATAGTTAACGTCGGAGTTTCAAAGACAGGAGTCGCTGTATCATACTTGTCAAAATCGTTTGTCTTTAGCCAACCCTTTTCTTTAACCAAATCGTACATGGGCGTTCCTGGGTAAGGCGTAGCTATATAATAACCCACATCATCAGGATCTATTTTCTCTACAAACTTTATGGTCTCCCAAGCACTTTCCTTGGTTTCCCCTGGGAAGCCTAGAATCGCGCTTGTAACTGCCATCAGCCCAACCTCTTTTGCCCACTTGACGGCGCGCTCCGTCTGTGTGATGGAGATTCCTTTACTCATGGCATCTATAACCCGTTGCGAACCTGACTCAACGCCGAACCATACAGCGATGCAGCCTGCCTTCCTCATTTCAAGGAGTAACTCTTTTGTAACCATATCTACGCGGGTTTCGCAGTCCCATTTTATTTTTAACTTTCGCTTTCTAATCTCATGGCATATTTCTTCAGCTCTAGTTTGGTCAACAGTGAATGCGTCATCGTAGAATGTAAACTGGTCTGCTTGGTAAGTATTGTGAAGAAACTCGAGTTCGTCCACCACGTTTTTTGGGCTTCTCATCCGATATTTTCGCCCGAACATTCTGACCGCCGTGCAGAAGTCGCACCAGTAGACGCAACCGCGGCTCGTTGTTAATGGGTATATTACCTTTCCGTATTTTCGAAGGCTTTCAATAGGCCAGAGATTATGGGCTGGAAATGGGAGGCTATCAAGATCTTCTATGTAGGCTCTGTCCGGGTTTCTCACGATTTCTCCGTCTTTTCTGCAAGTTGTGCCTGTCACATCATGATAACTTTTACCCGCTTCTACTCTCTGCACCAGCTCCAGCAGGGTGTCTTCACCCTCTTTTCTCACGATAACATCCAATTCTGGGCATTCTTGCAGTGCTTTGTCATCCCAAAACGTAACGTGTGATCCGCCCATGGCTGTTAAGCAGTTTGGACAGGCTTTTTTAGTTATTTTTGCTATTTGTAGCCCAGATTTGTACGTGAGCGTGGTTGATGTTATTCCGACTATGTTGGGTTGGCGTTTGCTAATTTCGTTTTTGAATTCTTCGTATGAGAGATTGAGTGCTTGGCAATCAATGACGTCTACTTTGTATTGGTTCTTCTCTAGAATAGCAGCCAAATACCCTAAACCTAATGGGGTGAAGGGCGGATGCTTGTGAGATCCGCTCGGGTACGGTGGGTTTACAAGGGTTACATGCATTCTCATGCTTCTTCCCTAGACGTTTATCTTTCACAAATACATGAAGCCGTGTGCTTAATATCTTTTGCATAATTTCTTTGTTAAAGCATGTAAAAAAGATTAATCAGTTAAAAGTCATTCAAGCGCTTCTACTTGGATAATCTTTTGTGTGCTTGTTCCAACATTTTGATTATGGGCAGCTTGTATGGGCATTTTGGCTCGCATACACCACATTTTGTGCAGTCGGTAACTTTGACGGCGAGTCTCTCGTAAACCTCTCTGGTCCAATCTGTTATTCCATAATAGGTGAAGTATTTGTCGAGTGCCAGTATCAGGGGTATTTTCAATCCTTCTGGACAGTGCAAACAGAGTGCGCAATCTCGGCAGAACGGCTCTGGCGGCAGCTCGCCAAATCTTAATTCAGCCTTTTCTTTCGGAGTTAAGCCAGTGAAATTCTCAGCCACTTTCGCAGCAGACTCAACATCCTCAATGGTGCTCCAACCGCAAACAGCTGTGTGAACATCATGCGCCAAAACGTACCCGAGACACCGCTTCGTCCTCGTGTATCCTTCTCCTAATATACGGTTGAACTCGGCTTTTTCTGGCACAATTTTAGCCAATTCGAATTGCACGAAACGCTGGTTTGGTCCACCAAAAGCCTTCATGGCAGCCACGCCTACGTCCAGCTTCTTGGCTAGAGGTAATAGCTCCTCAGTTGGCTCGCGGGTTATGATGTTAAAGGGAGTAAGAATCATGTCAAACTCTCCAGTCCGGATGGCTTTGGCTAGAACGTTCGGTTTGTGACCAGAAAGCCCGATGAAATCCAGTTTTCCTTGGGAGCGGGCTTCCTTGAGGACTGGAAGTGCGCTATTTTCTCCCAAAAATCGCTCCAGTGCCCTCTCGTGGTCAATGTGTTGTACAATGACTATATCTAGTCTGTCAGTTCGAAGGTTGCGCAAACTCTGCTTCAAACCAACCCGAGCGGCGTCAGGGTCAAATAAATGGTGCGTCTTGGTTGCTATTACCACTTCGTCTCTGACATCTTCCAATGCCATACCGAGTTTTTCCTCGACGTTGCCGTAGATGCGAGCAGTGTCGAAGTAGGTTATGCCTAAGTCAAGAGCGCGCTCATACATTTTGCATGCATATTCTACGGAACTGGGAATAACCCATTCGCCGCCAAACCCTATAACCGAGACGTTGAGGTTGGTTCTTCCAAGTCGCCTCTTTTTCATACCTTGACCTCATTTTTTACAAGACTACATCCTTTACTTTGAAACTAATAAACTTTCGGAAAATTAATGTCACCATCAAATTTGCACATGACAAACTTGTGAGTGGCTTATCTTGCCCAGAGAAGCAGCAGAAAACATCGGAAGACCAGACAAAGCAGTCTCCCCAACATACTTTAACACAGGATTTAGGGACAAGCAGCTCGCTATAATTCAAGTCGAACTTGCGCAAAATGGTTAAATGTTCCTCTACCATAAATCCAGCAAGTAAAGAGAGTGGTTGAATGAAGGTTTGTGTCCACTGGAGTGGAGGCAAAGAATGCTGCTTAGCATATCATAAGGCAGTAGCGCAGGGTCACAATGTGGCGTTTCTCCTGACTTTCAAGTACATGGAACCATACATTTTTCACAGCTTTCCGATTATGGAGCTGCAAGCCAAGGCTATGCGAACTCCTCAAATCAAGGCTGAGATTAAAAATCCCAAGGACCCCGTTCCAGAAATCCTCAATGCCCTCGCTCGCCTGAAAAAAGAGGCTGGAATTGAAGGGTTCGTAACAGGCGACATCGTCGGTAAGGCATGCGCTCGCGTGCACCAAGCGTATTATGAGCTTATATGTGACGAGATAGGTCTGAAATTGTTTATGCCAATACAGTGTCCCTCTGGAGACACTTACGACGTTTTAAAAGAGGAGATATCGGCTGGCATACGACCCATAATGTATTGTGTAAACTCGGCTTACTTTGGTGAGGAATGGCTGGGTCGTGAACTCAATGAAGCTTCCATCAAGGAGCTCAAGGCACTCGCCGATAAACATGACATAGACGTTTGCAGTGAAGACGGCGTAGGTTACCACACAATGGTTATGGATGCACCGTTCTTCAAAGAAGCCATTGAGATCGGCAAGTTCAGCAAGAAAATCGATAAGGGAAGGAAGAGGTCTTGGTTCTACATGGACAGTGCTGAGGCTTTTCTACGGGCAAAGAAATAAAGGCTCATCAAAGTTTGTTGGCTCAAAATATTATGGCTCGGTTTATTTGTGGCGATACCGTTCACAACGTTTGATTAAATTCTCAGCAAATTCTTTGTTAAAGGCGAAGTTAAGGTGTCCAAGCAAAGCTAGGCTGTTATGTTCCATCAATCCTTCATGCTTCCCGTCTATGCCTTTCCCGATATCCATTTTGAAAGCAAACCTCGCGTCTTTTGGAACATCTATAATTCTTGAAAAGTGGTATTCGTGACCGTGAATAATGGTTCCTCTCTGATTCAGTAAATTATCGTTAATTATTTTCATAAGCGTAGAATCCAGTGCCTGAAGTTTCTTTTCCATTAAGGCTTTTTCTGGAAGTGCCCCAACCATGGGGAAAGTCGAGCCTTCTACGGTGGCTATCGATTTAGTTAAATATAAAGAACCGCCATGTTCGCTGTATATTGGCATTTCATCATAAACTGCATCCTTAACGCTCTTTCGCATTGTTTGATTTTTTGTTAGTTGTTCTGCCAACACGTCAGGGAATCCGCCTGGAAGGTATAACCCGTCAAGGTTTGATGGTAATTCTTTATCATGAATAGGACTGAAAAATACGGTCTCTGCTCCGTATGCTTTTAAGAGGTCAATATTTGTCGGGTAGTTAAAGTTGAAGGCTTCGTCAAATGCAATGCCGACCCTAACTTTTTTCCTCCTTGGCTGGGGTGGATAAATTTCGCTGTCTATGTCTGGCAGTTCTTCTGTACCTTTGGCTACCTCAGATATTTTATCAATGTCAATGCGTTCTCCAACATATTCGACTAGCTTAGACACCGTTGTCTTCAATGATTCTCTTTCAGGAATCGGAATGAGACCTCCACGCCTAGTAGGCAAAAAGATTTCCTCGCTGTAGGGAATTAAGCCAAATACAGGCACCTTCGTAGCTGATTCAACAGTTTGCTTCATCCATTCCGCCTGTTGCTGGCTTCTAACATTGTTCAGGATAACGCCTTTGACTTTTACCTTTGCGTTAAACGACTTGAAACCATGGACAACGGTGGCAGCGTTCATTCGCATGCCAGTAACATCCAAAACTAGAATAACATTCGACTTCAGGATTTGGGCTATCTGCGCAGTGCTTCCAAAATCCTGCATGCCGTCTACCACACGCGTGATGCCGTCGAAGAGTCCCATAAAGCCTTCAATCACAGCGACATCAGCATTTCTGCAGGCTCTTTCGAAAATTTCCAGTACCGCCCGTGGCGATGTAAGCCAAGGATCTAAATGCCTTGAAGGTCTATTGGCTACTGCGGTGTGGTAGCTTCCGTCTATGTAGTCTGGGCCTACTTTGAACGGTTGAACTTTAAGTCCCCTTTTTTTAAAGGCGCCGATTAGCCCTGTGGCAACTGTAGTTTTGCCTCCTTCGCCGTAGAGGCCTGCAATAACGACTCGGGGTACGTTCATTGTCATTTTTCTCCGTTAATTGTTTCAGGTGCGTTCACGTTTAGAGAGCCGCTAAAACAATTTGCCAAAGCTAGCTATAAGCTTTTTGTAACATAGCATGTTTCATCTATAAAGCCATAAGCGTTATATGATTTAGCTAGTTAGGGTATTGTGGTTTAATCCTATGGGCGTCCTCAAAGTCTTTAGAGATTTAATGTCGTTTTTAACGACTATCTCACCGACGAAGGACGAAAGTTTTGTTGAAACCGCGGCTCGTTTCATGTTTCTCTTCCCAGTAATAGGCGCCTTAATAGGATTTTTTGCTGGGCTTTACTCATTTTTCACGTATAATTTCCTGTCATTTCTGCTCGGCTTTTTGAATGACACGTTTTTCTTTGTTTCCCAAAATCCATTCTTTGTCTATCTACCAAAAGTGCTTGCAAGCGTTATGACTCTTGCTTTTCTGCTCGTTCTCACAGGGCTTCAACATGTAGACGGTTTGGTTGACCTAGGCAACGCGTTGGGCATTAGAAAAGCTTCAGTTGAAGAAAGGATAACGATTGCTCACGCGTGGACTGTTACTCGCACAGGAGCTTTCTTGGCAATACTTGTTTCACTCTGCACTATATCCTTCATCTTTTTGATAAAACCTGAAGCAATCATTCAATCTCTTATAATAGCTGAAATCTCAGCGAAACTGGCCATGGTCACGTGTGCATGGCAAGGCTCATCCCTGCAGAAAGGATTAGGCTCAATGTTCCTTGATTCAATGAAGAAAAGACACGGTTTGTACTTAGTCTCACTGGTCTTTTCAATGCTCCTTGGCGTATTGCTTCTCGGTCTGAAAGGCGTATTAGCTGTGGCGTTAGGCATCGTAATGGGCGGGTTGATGATAGTTTCGTCTAAGAGAATTTTTGGCGGAGTAACAGGAGACGTATTCGGCGCGACTAATGAGATAGCCAGAATGATTGCGTTGTTTGCTTTGGTGTGGTAGAAATGCGCATTCTAGCGTTAATTGCTGGAGGAAAAGGCATACGTTTTGGCAAAGCGGGCAATCTCGCATGGTCTAATAGGGGAACAGGTATAGTCTCGTTAGCAAGATTATAGGCAGCATAATAAGTACGCATAGGATTATGGCTGCGTTTCGGATTTTTAATGCACGCAGTATTTTGTTTGGAGTCAGCGGTTCAGTTTGCTCGCCGAGTATGTACTGGCCAGGTTTTTCCAATTGCACACGCAAGGCGCCTGCCATGGCTGCCATGGGCCAGCCGTGATTTCTGCTGGGAGTTTTAGCATGGTCTCGTCGGGCAATTGCCCAAGCGTTCCTGTAGTCTTCGCCTAAAATAGCTGCGGCTAACACTATGAGAATTGCGGTGAATCTGGCTGGAATGTAGTTGATTACTGTGTCTAGGTTCGCTGAAAACCATCCTGTGTGGAGGTGTTCGCTGTCTTTGAAGCCTACCATGCCGTCGAGCGTGTTAACGGCTCTGAATGCGATGGCGCCTGAAACGCCGAAGAAAGCGTAGGAGATTATGGGGGAGAGTTTAAAATCGATTAGGTTTTCGGCCATGGATTCGATGACTGCTGAGCTGATTTGTGGGCCGGTTAAGTCTTTGGAGTCTCTTCTTGAGAAGTGGGAGTATTTTTTGGCTTCCGTTAGGTCTTCTGACGCTATTGCTTTGGTTGCGGCTTTTGCCCAGTCGGTTTCGAGTTTTATGCAGATTGTTAGTTTGAGGAGGATTATGGCGAAGAAGGCGTAGACGAAGAGGCTGAGGTAAGTGTAGATTGCCCATAAGCCAAGGAAAGCGGGAACAGTGAACACGAGTATTACCGTTAAAGCTAAGAAAACGCCCTTCAGCTTGGCTATTTTTGGTTTTGGGCTTTTGAAGTGGGGTTCTAGCGTTTTGGTGAATTTGCCCATCAGCACTGTTGGGTGCAGTTTGAACGCGGTTTTCTCTGGGTTGTTTGGGGATGGATCACCAAGAAGTAGGTCTAAGGCTATAGCCAATATGAGGACGGTAACAGCGATTAACACAGTGATTATTGTGGGTCACCAGTGCTGAGATAGTTACACTTCTGAGGGTGGAAAATTTATCTGTATCGATTGGATTGGGCTTTTGCTGTGCTGTTATGCTCGGAAAAGACTATAGCCCCCTTATATATAGATTGAAGCTTAGAGTGAACTGCTGTTGTTTGTCAAGAAATCTTGACTAAGCAAAAGCCCGTTTAGTCAAGAAACCTTGATAAAAACGCTTTTACCGCAGAAACAGCCCCGTATTAAACAGGGAAAAAGAGATTTGGTGCTCTCGAAAAGAAAAGCAGTAGCACTATCACTAAGCTTAGCCCTTCTATTCTCAGTGGGAGCTGTGACACTGCAGACAGGATTCTGTCTGTCTTCCGATTTACACGTTTATGACGACACAGCGGTTTATGACCGTGACGGAAGGGGCGTAAACGTTACCATAACGCTGGATTCACCTGAAAACAAGGCTAACTACTCTACCTTGGCTTTCACCCTTAAAGTTGCACCATATTACGGGTATCCGAGTGATTACTCCGTGAGTCGAGAATCTCTTGGCTTCTATTTGATTTATGGCGTCATTTTAGATTACGATAGAGCAAGAGTTATCGATACGCTGTGGATTAACTGGGGCGACTCACGCAACAAAACTCATGTAGAAGAGGAGAGGTTATTATTTCTCCGTAGTCATGACGCAGTACTTTCTAAGTCAGGAGACACTTATTATGGTAGCGCTGTTTTGCCTGAGTTGTCGGAGGGGTCGCATAATCTGACGGTTTGGGTGAGAGCGGAACATGACGAGGTGACATGGTATATCCCGCTCTGGGCGGCTTTCTCCAAAACAATAACCTTCACCGTAGATACTATTGCTCCAAGCGTTTTGGTTCTGTCTCCAGAAAACAGCACCTACAAAGCATCTAAGGCGTCATTGAACTTCACCATTAACGAGCCGTTTTCAGAGGTGGCATACTGCTTGGATGGGCAAGAGAACATGACTATCAGTGGAAACACAACTTTAACTGAATTGCCAAACGGAGACCATAACGTAACTGTCTACGCAACGGATGAGGCTGGAAACACTGGAGCCTCTGAAACCGTGTTTTTTATTGTAGACGCACCAGCGCCTTTCCCAACAACGCTTGTCACGGCTGCTTCTATAGCTATAGTTGCTGTTGTGGGTGCTAGTTTGCTGGTTTACTTCAGGAAACGTAGGCGTCAAGCGTTCACGGCTTAATTTGCGAATCTCTGAAGAAGGCTGGACAGTTTTCCCGCTACTGGTGAAGCAAAGGGTCAGCGTTTGGAATAAACCACTTTTCCGCCTGCGATTGTCATTTCCACTGCGATGTTCTCGAGTTCATTCGGCGGAACCTTCGCCGGGTTATGCGAAAGAACTGTAAGGTCGGCTAGTTTGCCCGTTTCCACTGATCCCTTGATGTTTTCCTCGCCCGATGAGTACGCCGCGTCAACCGTATACATGCGCAGCGCCTCGTTGACAGTAATTCGTTCTTCAGGGAAGAACTTCCTCGTCACAGCGGCTTGAATGCCCAACAGAGGATTTAACGGTTCCATGGGGCAGTCTGAGCCGCCTACAACGCGTATGCCTTTTTTGAGCAGGGTTTTGAGCGGATAAAGCCACCTGGCTCTTTCAGCGCCTAAGCGTTCCGTGGCAGACCAGACCGAAAACTCAGAGGCAACAACACGAGGCTGCACGGACACAATCACTTTCTGCATTTTCATTCGTTCAATTAACCCCTTGTTAAGAACTGCCGCTTGCTCAATACGACAGCGAACATCTTTCCTCGGCGCTTCTCTTGCCGTTTGCTTAATTGTGACCAAAGCCGCGTCCACAGCTTTATCGCCCATTGCGTGTATAACCAGTTGAAGACCTGCTTTGAGTATTTTGGCTGCTGCCGCGTTCATTTCCTCTTGGGTGCAAAGCAGCTTTCCGCTTGTTGCAGGATTGTCGCTGTAGGGTTGAAGCAGCGCTGCTGTTCTCGCGGCTAAATAGCCGTCGGTACCAATCTCCACGCCGCCAATCCTTACCATGTTATCCTCCAAGCCCCGACGTGAGGCTAAACCTGTCACGTTATCCAAAAGGTTCACTGGAATAATCAAATAAACTCTCAGAGGTAGCTTGTTCTCCCTGCGGAGTCTTTGGATTATTTGGATTTCAATCGGCGACAGAACCATCCAGTGCACGCTAGTAACGCCAGCTTCCACGATTTTATCACAAGCCAAGCCAGCAGCCTCCACCAGCTCTTCTTCGGTGGGTTCGGGAATAACACTCCAAATAAGGTTCGTGGCGTTATCTCGCAAAATTCCCGTAAGCTCACCAGTCTCAGCGTCTCGGTCAATCGCACCGCCAGGCGGAACAGGGGTCAGCCGCGTCACACCAGCCAACTCTAAAGCTTTGCTGTTTACAACGCACACTTGTCCACTCTGCTGATAAAAAATCACTGGGTTATCCGGCGAAACCGCGTCCAAGTCGAAACGGGTGGGAAGGCGCTTCTCGGCGAAACAAGTTTGGTCCCAGCCCCGCCCTACCAACCATTTTCCCTTAGGCGCCTTCTCTAAGTGTCTGCTGAGGCTTTCCTGCATTTCCTTTATAGAACCTACCTCGCGCAGGTCAATCCATCTTAAGAGCCTACCGAAGTCAGCAACGTGAATGTGAGTATCTATGAAGCCTGGAACCACCGTTTTTCCCTTTAGGCTAATGACTTTTGTGTTTTTCCCAATCCACGGCTCAATCTCTTCGTTTGTGCCGACTTGGACTATTCTGTCGTCTTTTATGGCTATTGCTTCAGCGTAAGGCTGAGACTGGTTCATGGTTAAGACTTTACCACTTGTTAAAGCCAAATCCGCCAACATCACGATGTCCCCTTTCACATTGGTTTACGAAAGATGCTTCACTGCAGATTTTGCATCAAATTCTATTCTAAACTGGTAAATCGCTATTAAGGATTTAATTTAAAAAAGGATTCCGTTTGCGCGCGCAAGGTTTGATGCGATGATGGCGGCAAATTGCCAGACTCGAACCACGCCTCCTTTTCGGTGGATTCTCATGTGTCACAAGCAAGCTATCATCTTTGGTTAATATGCAAAACACATAATAATTGGCTTCGCCTTTGGTCACTGACCAAGTACTTAGGGGAACCAGTGTGAAGGCGCATCTGACACTCCTGAATCCACCCTACCCCAGTGGGGCTCCTGAGGCCATCTTCATCCCGCTCGGCATCAGCTACTTGGCTGCCTTTCTAGAAAATAATGGATACACCGTTGGTGTTATTGATTGCCAAGTGCTCAACCACACACAAAAGGAGTTAGAAGGCGAATTCAGGCGGCTTCAACCCGATGTAGTTGGAGTGACCGCCGCCACCCTCACCTACGAACCCGCACTCGAAATAGTGAGGACAGCAAAGAAGGTCTGCCCAAACTGCTTAACCGTTATGGGCGGACCCCATGTCACGGTCATGGATGAACAAACAATCAGTGAAAGTCCAGAAACAGATATTGTTGTGAGGGGCGAAGGCGAACAAACCATGCTAGAGCTCCTGCACCTCGCATCTAACTCCAACCTGAAAAACCTCAAAGAAGTTGCCGGCATAACTTTTAGAAAGAACGGACAAATTTTCCGCACGCCTGACAGACCCTTCATCCAAAACATCGATACGCTTCCCCACCCAACTCTCAAGCACTTCCAACTAAGCAAGTACCGCATCTTAGGGAAAACATACCTTCCCATAATCACCAGTAGAGGGTGCCCTTTCCAATGCGCCTTCTGTCTGTCATCACAAATGTGTGGAAGAAGCTTCAGAGCAAGAAGCCCAAAGAGAGTGCTGGACGAGCTTGAATGGCTCAGGGATACATACAGCGCTGATGCCTTTACCTTTTACGATGACACCTTCACGTTCGACATAAACCGAACCCTCGCAATCTGCGAAGAAATGAAGCACAGAAATTTCGTCACTCCATGGGATTGCCGAACAAGGGTTGACAGAGTAACCAAAGAAGTTTTAGCTAAACTGAGCAACACAAACTGCCAACTCATTCACTTCGGGGTTGAGTCAGGCAGCCAAAAAATGCTAAACGCCATGAAAAAGGGGACAACTGTCGAGCAGAATGAAAGGGCGATTAAGTGGGCAAAGGAAGTCGGCATATTAGTCGCCATAAGCGTAATCGCCGGATACCCAGGCGAAACCCCAGACATGCTTAAACAAACCATAGACTTCATTCGGAAAACGGAGCCAGACTATGTTTACATGTGCGAGGCAGTACCATACCCAGGCACTGAACTCTACAGTCTCGTGAAAGATTTAGGTTGGGAACTGTCCTCGGAATGGAGTCAGTACCACGAACATACACAGATTTTCAAGAACCCTCTGCTGCCACTTCAAAAGATAGAGAAAATGAAGAAAGCCTTTTTCGACGACTTTTTCTCCCCCTCTTACCTCCTCCGTAAATCACGGAGAAAAGACTTTTACAGCCAAGTCATGACTCGCATGGCGCTGAATCACCTCCTATGGCGAATCAAACTGCCGAGATGGGTCTCTGCCAACTTCAAGAGACTAAGCCGTCAGCAAAAGAGCCGAGGAGGACACAGCGCGCCCAGCAAGCGTAGTTAAGGCTGGAAGCAAAAAGCTAGCTAATTCCAATCTTTAATTTTAAGTACCCTGCAAGATGCACCAACGCCGTCAAGAGGCTTGAGAACCTTCCTCTGCGCAAGTTTTTGAGAACATAAGTTGGACGGAGATAAAAATGATGAAAAGCCTGCTCGCGGATTTCCCTTAACTCTTTCATGCTTAACCAAGGTGTTTCAAAAATAGGCCTTGTCGTATCATATTTGTCAAAGTCGGTTACTCTTAGCCAACCGTTTTTCTTGACCAAATCATACATGGGAGTTCCTGGGAAAGGCGTAGCCACATTATAAAATCCCACTTCATCAGGACTTATTTTCTCCACGAACTTTATGGTCTTCCACGCAGTTTCCTTAGTCTCACCGGGGAAGCCGAGCATCACGTTTGGAACTGGCTTTAGCTCAAGCTCTCTAACCCAGCCCAAGACTTGTATCGTTTGTTCAGTGGAGATTCCTTTCTTCATGGCATCTAAAACCTGCTGCGAACCTGACTCAACGCCGAACCATACGGAGATGCAGCCTGCTTCCTTCATTTTTACGAGCAACTCTCTTGTAACCATGTCCACACGGGTCCCGCAGTTCCATCGAATCTTCAATTTTCGATCTGTAATTTCCTTGCATAGCTCTCCAATTCTAGCTTGGTCAACAGTGAATGCATCATCGCAGAACGTAAACTTGCTCACGCCGTAAGTTTTGTGGAGAAACTCTAGCTCATCCACAATGTTTTTCGGGCTTCGCATTCGGAATTTGCGCCCGTGCATTCGAACCGTCGCGCAGAATTCACACCAGAAAACACAGCCTCGACTCGCCGCCAAGTAGAGTATATCCTCATATTCTCGAAGGCGTTCCATGGGCCAGAGGTGGCGAGCTGGAAAGGGAAGCGAGTCCAGATCCTCTATGTAGGGTCTGTCTGGAGTCCGAACGATTTTTCCGTCTTTTCTGTAAGTTATGCCTAACACGTCACCGAAGCTCTTGCCTGCTTCAACTTTTTGCACAAGCTCCAGCAATGTGTATTCACCCTCTTTTCTCACGATAA
>JGI2172J19969_10000529_pt1 | contig 16500 bp, 10 predicted proteins | sample DeeMarSWOR230_32_FD_19969 | JGI IMG/M metagenome (IMG submission 19969)
ACATCAGTAACCGAGCCTGCTCCTACTGTCCGGCCTCCCTCTCTTATCGCAAACCTCAATCCCTTCTCCATCGCCACATCCGCTATCAATTCTATCTCCAAATTCACATTGTCCCCTGGTATTACCATCTCTACCCCTGACGGTAACTTAACCGACCCTGTCACATCCGTCGTCCGAAAATAAAACTGCGGCCTGTACCCTGTGAAAAACGGCGTGTGCCGCCCTCCTTCCTCCTTCTTCAACGCGTATATCTCAGCCTTAAAACGATGATGCGGCTTTATCGACCCAGGCGCCGCCAACACCATCCCTCGCTCTACCTCATCCTTGTCCGTGCCTCGCAATAACACTCCTATGTTGTCTCCTGCTTGCCCCTCATCCAATATCTTGCGAAACATCTCTACCCCTGTCACTACCCGCTTCCGCGTCTCTCCAAATCCTACTATCTCTATCTCCTCTCCTACCTTCACTACCCCACGCTCAACTCTACCCGTCACTACCGTCCCCCGACCGCTTATCGTAAATATGTCCTCCATCGGCATCAAAAACGGTTGATCAACCAACCTCACAGGCTCCGGTATGCGATTGTCCACTGCCTCCAATAACTCCATCACAGGCTTGTTTACTTCAGCCGCCGGATCTCCATCCGACTCCATCGACTTCAATGCACTACCCCGTACAACCGGTATCTTATCCCCAGGATACTCGTACTTCGTCAATAACTCCCTTACCTCTAACTCAACTAAATCCAATATCTCCGCATCATCCACCAAATCTACCTTGTTCATGAACACTACTATCGCAGGTACATTCACCTGACGCGCCAACAATATGTGCTCCCGCGTCTGCGGCATCGGACCATCATCCGCAGCCACTACCAATATCGCCCCATCCATCTGCGCCGCCCCAGTCACCATGTTCTTTATGTAATCCGCATGTCCAGGACAATCTATGTGCGCATAATGCCGCTTCTTCGTCTCATACTCTATGTGCGCTATCTGTATCGTTAATCCCCTCTCCTTCTCCTCAGGCGCATTGTCTATCTTGTCAAACTCTATATACTCGACCTTTCCCTCCATCTCCTTGCTCAAAATCTTCGTTATCGCCGATGTCAATGTCGTCTTGCCATGATCTACATGCCCTATCGTCCCTATGTTTAAATGCGGCTTCGTNCTCTCAAATTTTGCCTTCGCCATTCCCTTTACCTCCTATTCTTTGGTTTTTTCAGCCTAATTTCCTTATCAAGCATTTTATAATATNTTTTATTCATTTTTCTCTTTTAATTTATTTAATANTTCACCTATGAGCCGGAATTCTTCCTTCAATCCTGGCGATTATTTCCTCCATAATCGGGGAAGGAATCGTANCATACCGAAAAAACTCCATGGAAAACACCCCTCTTCCCTGAGTCAAGGTTCTAAGAGTTGTCGCATATCCAAACATCTCTTCAAGGGGAACAAGAGCCTTCATCACTCTCGACCCCCCTCTCATCTCCATTTCCTCCATTTTGCCTCGCCGCGCATTTATATCTCCAACTATATCTCCCAGATATTCATCTGGAGCAACAACTTCCAGGCTCATGACGGGCTCAAGAAGTTTAGGATTCGATTTAGACACAGCATCCTTAAAAGCTAAAGAACCGGCAATTTTAAAAGCAATAGATGAAGAATCAACTTCATGATAAGAACCATCGATTATCGTGACTTTAACATCGGTAACCGGAAAACCAGCTATGACTCCAGTCTCCATGGCTTCCTTGACACCTTTCTCTACAGAAGGAATGAATTCTTTGGGAATAACACCTCTTTTCGTATCATCAACGAATTCGAACCCTGCTCCTCTTCTTAAAGGCTCAACGATAATCTTGCAATGTCCATACTGCCCTCTTCCGCCTGTCTGCCGCACATACTTGCTCTCTCCTTCCGAAAGAGCTGTAACCGTCTCTTTATAGGCAACTTGAGGTCTTCCCAGATTCGCTTTCACTCCAAACTCTCTTTCCATACGGTCCATCAAGACTTCCAAATGGAGTTCCCCCATTCCATAAACAAGGGTTTGTCCAGTCATGGGATCCTGCATGAACTTGAAGGTGGGATCCTCTCTTGTGAGCTTCGCCAAGGATTCAGCTAATTTCGAATGTTCTCTTTTTGATTTTGGCTCTATAAAAGCTGATATAACCGGTTCCGGAAATCTTATCTGTTCAAGGATAAGGGGATGATTCCTTAAACAAAGGCTATCTCCGGTGGAAAGATTTTTCATGGAGCCCAGGGCAACTATGTCCCCTGCATAGACTTCTTTAATATCCTTTCTTTTATTAGAGTGCATTTCTAAGAGGCGAGCGATTCTCTCTTCTTCCTCCTTTGTCGCATTATAAACTGAAGAACCTACCTTTGCCTTACCTGAATATACCCTAATAAAAGAAAGAGAGCCGACATAAGGATCATTCGTTATTTTAAACACCAAAGCTGAAAAAGGTTCATCATCCGAGGCTTTTCTTGTTTCAATGTTTAAAGTACGAGGATGATGGCCCTTGATTGGAGGAATATCCAGGGGTGAAGGTAAGTAGTCAACAACAGCGTCCAATAAAGGATGAACGCCCTTATTCTTGAAAGAAGCTCCAAAGATGACAGGAACAAGCTGGAGAGAATTTGTCGCCTTTCTGATGACTCGCTTTATCTCTTCGGGGGGTATTTCGGCGCCGTCCAAATATTTCTCCATCAGGAGATCATCCATATCACTAAGCTGCTCTATCATTCCGTTCCTTTTTTCTTGGGCCTCATCTTTATATTCTTCTGAAATGCTCCTCACCTCAAATTTTGTTCCCAATAAATCATCCCCCCAGTCTATTTCTTTCATCTGGACGAGGTCAATCACTCCTCTGAAATTTTCTTCTCTTCCTAAGGGAATCTGAATGACCAAGGGGTTAGCCGCGATCCTGGTCCTCATTTGTTCTACAGCTTTTTCAGGATCAACACCAACTCTGTCCATCTTGTTGATGTAAACAATTCGAGGCACCTTGTATCTATCAGCTTGACGCCACACCGTCTCAGATTGAGGTTCAACTCCACCTACTCCGCAAAGGATGACAATCGCACCGTCAAGAACCCTTAACGAACGCTCGACTTCGGCCGTAAAATCAACGTGTCCAGGGGTATCAATTATGTTGATTCGGTGGTTTTCCCAGTAACAGGTAGTGGCAGCTGAAGTGATAGTTATTCCGCGCTCCTGCTCAAGAGCCATCCAATCCATAACAGCTGTGCCCTCATCTACCTCTCCCATTTTGTAAGTAATGCCGGTAAAGAAAAGGATACGCTCTGTTGTGGTAGTCTTCCCCGCATCTATATGGGCCAAGATTCCAATGTTCCTGACCATTTTGAGTGGATATCTTTGTGTCAACTCTGCACTCCATTTTAATTGTAGGTAAATTCTCTTTTTTTATATTTGAGACTACCATCTATAATGAGCAAAAGCTCTATTTGATTCAGCCATTTTATGGATATCTTCTTTTTTCTTGACCGCTCCACCCCGATGGTTAACTGCATCGATGACTTCAGCTGAAAGTTTTTCTTCCATGCTCTTCCCCGCCCTATCTCGTGCATACCTGATCAACCATCTTACCGCCAGAGAAGTGGATCGGTTTAAAGGTACTTCTATCGGTACTTGATAAGTCGCTCCTCCTACTCGCCTGGACTTTGTCTCAAGCACGGGCCTCACATTCTCCACAGCTTTCTCGAACATTTTAAGGGGATCTTCCTTAGCCTTCTGCTTTACTCTCTCCATGGCTGTATAAACTATTTTTTGAGCTAAACTCTTCTTGCCTTTCTTCAATATAGTATTCACGAATATGGATATAAGAGTACTATTATAAAAATGGTCTGGCTGAGGTTTTCTCTTCTTTATCGTACCTCTTCGGGGCATGCCTGACTCCTTTATTCAGAAACCTTCTTTCCTTTAGGCCTTCTACTTCCGTATTTGGACCTACCTCTCATCCGATCCTCTACTCCTTCACAATCCAAAGATCCACGAATTACATGGTAGCGGACTCCAGGTAAATCTTTAACTCGTCCTCCTCGTATGATAACGATAGAATGTTCTTGAAGATTATGGCCTATTCCTGGAATATAACCTGTTACTTCTATATTATTGGTTAATCTAATTCGAGCCACTTTTCTCATAGCCGAATTAGGCTTTTTTGGGGTTGTCGTAAAAACTCGAGTACACACACCTCTCTTTTGAGGACACCTCTCCAAAGCTGGAGATTTACTTTTATACTTTTTTGGCGTCCTGCCTTTTCTTATCAATTGATTAGCAGTTGGCAATAAACGTACTCCTCTATAATGAGTTAATTTTGCTCATTCCAAAGAAGAAAATCCCTCGGAACGAACTTGGCGATAATAGCAGAAACAGGTTGCTATGTCAAGGTTTTTGAGGCAGTTACGTCGAAATCTTACGCTGAATTTGAAGGTCTATTTCCTTCATAGCTTCCTCTTCTTTCTCTTCCTTCAATTCCACATTTCGGTAGAATCTGTAGCCTGTTCCAGCTGGGATAAGCCTTCCCATAATAATGTTCTCTTTTAATCGCCTCAGATGGTCCACTTTACCATAAAGGCTTGCCTCTGTGAGCACCCGAGTCGTCTCTTGAAAGGAAGCAGCAGATATGAAACTATCTGTGCTCAATGCACTTTTGGTAATTCCCAGGAGGAGAGGCCTGGCCTTTGCTGGTTTCCCGCCCTTTTTGATGACTTTTTCGTTGTCTTCCTGGAAAACAAATTTATCTACCTGCTCATCGACCAAAAACTCTGTATCTCCGACTTCCTCAACCTTTACCCACCTCAGCATCTGACGGATGATGATTTCAATATGCTTATCATTGATGGCCACTCCCTGGAGCCTATACACTGCCTGTATCTCTCGTAAAAGATATTCCGCCAGCTCCTTCTCTCCAAGAACTTTCAAGATATCATGAGGATTCACAGGACCGTCCATCAAGGGAGTTCCTGCTTTAACCCTCTCTCCCTCACCGCTACTGAGATGGGCTCCCTTTGGGATGAAGTACTCCTTTTCTCCGATTCGCTCATTCTTAACGATCAGCTTCCTTTGGCCTCTAACAAGACCTCGATATTCCACGATTCCATCTATTTCGGAAATAACCGCAGGCTGTTTTGGCCTCCGGGCTTCAAAAAGCTCCTCTGCTCGAGGCAAACCTCCTGTAATGTCTTTGGTTCGAGCAACTTCTCGCGGTATCTTCGCCAGAATATCTCCCGCATATATTTTATCCTCGTCCTTAACCTCCAGATTTGCCCCAGAAGGAAGGAAATATTTTCTGAGCACTATAGGTCTATTCTTTTCATCTCTCTTTCTCGCAGCTATGATTTCGATACGAGGCTGCATTTTTTCATCTTTCGGCTCAGTGATAACTCGGCTGACCAACCCTGTGAACTCATCCTGTATCTCTTCCATGGTAACTCCAAGAACTACATCATGCAAGCGTACAACTCCCGTGTCCTCGGTCAGAATAAACGTGTTAAACGGGTCCCACTCAGCAAATTCATCCCGGGCCTTCACCTCATCTCCATCATTGACTGATATCTTGGCACCGTAGGGAACCTGATAATGCTCAATCTCTCTTCCCCGATGGTCAAGAATGGCTATGTTGGCGTTTCTGTTTACAACGACCAAAGACTCTTCTTTATTAATTACGGATTTGAGGTTGTTGAATCTGATAACTCCATCATTTTTTGCTTCAAGTTTGGACCTCTCGGCTCCTCTCATCGCAATTCCACCAATATGAAATGTTCTCATTGTCAACTGTGTGCCTGGCTCTCCGATAGATTGAGCAGCGATGATCCCTCCTGCTTCTCCGAGTTCTACAAGTGAACCAGTTGACATGTTTCGACCGTAACAAAGCTTGCACACGCCTTTCTTAGATTCGCACGTCAGGAGAGAGCGAATTTTCACCTTTTCAATACCCAACTCCTGAAACTCCTGCGCAATCTCCTCGGTTATCTCTTCGTTCATATCTACAATTGTCTCGTTTGTATCAGGATGCAGAACTCTCTCTAAAGAGATTCTGCCAACGATTCTATCCACAAACGGTTCAATAAGTTCTCCATTCTCGACAATGGCGGTGACATTTATCCCTTTCAGAGTACCACAATCAAGCTCGTCAATAATAACTTCCTGGGAAACATCCACCAGTTTTCGGGTTAAATAACCAGAATTCGCAGTCTTTAAAGCTGTATCAGCCAAGCCCTTACGCGCTCCATGAGTTGATATAAAATACTGCAGAACGTTCAGCCCCTCTCGCAAATTTGAAATAATCGGAGTTTCGATAATCTCACCTGAAGGTTTACTCATCAGACCTCTCATCCCGGCAAGCTGGCGAATCTGTTGTTTATTCCCTCTTGACCCAGAATCAGCCATGACAAACAGAGAATTTAAATCCTTCCCTTCGTAGCTTATCTTTCGCATTTTCTCGATCATCGCATTGGAGACTTTATCTGTAACAGAACCCCATATTTCAACGACTCGGTTAAACCTTTCTCCAGCTGAAATTGTGCCTTCTCTATAAAGACTCTCGATCTTTTGGACTTCCTTTTGCGCTTTCTCTACTAATTCAGATTTTTCCCGTGGAATGATAAAGTCATCTATCCCCAGAGAAAAACCAGCAAATGTCGCATAATTAAAACCTAATTCCTTCATTTTGTCCAACATATCAATCGTAGGTTCAAGGCCCTGCTTCAAATATGTGTAAAAAACTAAACTCTCCAGCCCCTTTTTCTTCAGCATGCCGTTAATAAAAGGGATCCCCTCAGGAAGAATACTGTTGAATATTATCCTTCCGGGAGTTGTTTCGATAAGTTCACTGCGCATTTCAGTAATAGGGCAGATCAGAACTGCCTGATCATCATAATAAGTAGATAAATTCATGAAGGAGCCGCTGAAGCGCAACTTTATTCGTGCATGAAGGCTAACCTCTTTATTTTCAAGGGCTAATAAAACATCATCTTCAGAAGCGAAAATGCGTCCTTCTCCTTTTATTCCCTTTTTCACTAAGGTCAGATAATAACAGCCTAAGACCATATCCTGACTTGGGATGGCAAGAGGTCTACCGTGAGCTGGAGAGAGAATATTTTGTGTGGAAAGCATCAATGTTTGAGCCTCAACCTGAGCTTCAACAGAAAGGGGGATGTGAACAGCCATCTGATCTCCATCAAAATCAGCATTAAATGCAGCACAGACTAAAGGATGAATCTGGATGGCTTTTCCTTCGACAAGAACTGGTTCAAACGCCTGGATTCCCAAGCGATGAAGAGTAGGTGCTCGATTCAACAGAATAGGATGCTCTCTAACTACCTCTTCCAGATAGTCCCATACCTCTGGCCTTTCTTGCTCATGCCATTCTCTGGCAACTTTCACACTTGGAACCAATCCTTCTTTTTCTAACTTATGAAAAATGAAAGGCTTAAATAATTCAAGCGCCATCTTTTTAGGCAGCCCACAATGATTCAACTTGAGTTCTGGCCCGACAACGATAACAGATCTGCCCGAGTAGTCAACTCGTTTCCCAAGAAGATTCTGGCGAAACCTTCCCTGTTTTCCTCTTAGAGCTTCGCTTAAAGATTTCAGAGGCCTCCGATTAGCTCCAAGATGCACTCTGCCCCTCTTTCCGTTATCAAAGAGTGCATCTACAGCTTCTTGAAGCATTCTCTTTTCGTTGCGAATGATTAGCTCTGGTGCTCTTAGTTCGATCAGTTTTTTCAACCGGTTGTTTCGATTTATGACCCTTCTGTAAAGATCATTCAAATCGGAAGTGGCAAAACGCCCCCCGTCCAACCGGACTAAAGGCCTCAGATCAGGAGGGATGACAGGGATGATGTCCAGAATCATCCATTCAGGGCGGTTCCCTGACTTTTTGAGGGCCTTAAACACTCTTAATCTCTTTGCATATCGAAGCTTTCGCTGCTGGGAAGCATCTTTTTTCATGAGCTTCCTTAAGCGCTCTGCTTCTTTGTTTATGTTTATTCTTCCAAGAAGTCCTTTAACAGCCTCAGCCCCTAAAGAAACCTCGAAATTATCTCCGTATTTCTCCCGGGCATCCTTATACTCCTCTTCCGTAAGTAGCTGGTTTTCTTTGAGTGGTGTGTCGCCCGGATCAATCACGATATGGGATTCAAAGTAAAGGACCTTCTCTAAATCTTTAATGGAAAGGTCTAGCACAAGGCCGATTCGGGATGGCGTCCCCTTAAAAAACCAGATATGGGCCACTGGTGAAGCTAATTGAATATGGCCCATTCGCTCTCGACGAACCTTTGATTTGGTGACTTCAACTCCGCATCTCTCGCAAATAATCCCTCTGTATTTCATCCTCTTGTATTTTCCGCAGAGACACTCGTAATCATTTATAGGGCCAAAAATCTTTGCACAAAAAAGCCCGTCCTTCTCTGGCTTGAATGTCCTGTAATTGATTGTTTCAGGCTTGGTCACCTCTCCCCATGACCAGCTTTTTATTTTCTCGGGAGAGGCAATACTGATTCTAACTCGGTCAAAATCGACTCTGGGCTTTCCCCCAATAGACTGTCTAGCTTCCATTATTCATCTCCTTTAAGAATTTGCGGGACGTCAATTCCCCAGGGCAATATTTCCTCTTTCTCTTCTTCCTTCTCCAGTTCCACATTTAGACAGAGGCTCTGCAGTTCTCGAATGAGAACGTTCACCGATTCAGGAAGCCCCGGAGTAAAGTCCAGATCTCCTTTGACTATTGCCTCGTAAATCTTGGCTCTTCCTTCCACATCATCTGACTTGGCTGTCAAAAGTTCCTGAAGTGTGTAAGCCGCACCATAAGCTTCCAGAGCCCATACTTCCATCTCTCCAAATCGCTGTCCGCCGAATTGAGCTTTCCCTCCTAAGGGCTGTTGAGTAATCAGAGAATATGGACCTGTGGAACGGGCGTGAATCTTGTCATCAACAAGATGATAGAGCTTCATGATGTAGATATGACCTATGGTTACCTCATGGTCTAACAATTCACCTGATATGCCATCGTAAAGGGGAACCTTTCCTGATTTAGGCAAACCTGCTTTATCAAGAAGGTCTTTTATTTCCTGCTCTGAAATCCCATCAAATACGGGGGTGGAAATCCAAAGGCCAAGCTCTTTCGCAGCCCAACCCAGATGAGCTTCTAATATCTGCCCAACATTCATTCTCGATGGCACTCCCAGGGGATTTAGGACAATTTCCACAGGGGTTCCGTCGGGCAAGCGAGGCATATCTTCTTCAGGAACTATTTTGGCAATGATCCCTTTGTTTCCGTGGCGACCAGAAACTTTATCCCCAACAGAAAGCTTTCTTTTCATTGCTATGTAGACTTTAATAGCTTGTATCACCCCAGGTGCTAACTCATCACCTTTTTTGAGGCTATCAACTTTTTCTTTAAATATGGACCTGAGAGCTTCAATCTGACGCTTAACCTTTTTCTCAATATCCCTTATTTTCTTATCCCGATCTGGATTCGCTTTGAGTTTCAATTTGGAGATGAGTTCAGGTTCCAATTGATTCAAAATTTTATCGTCTAATTTCTCTCCCTTCTTCAAAACAAGATCCCCAACCGCCAGATCTTTCTCGATCTTTTCTCCCTTGATGACAGCCTTTATCTTCCTTAATCTTTCTCCTTCGAGAATACTTATTTCATCATCTAAGTTTCTCTTCATTTTGGTTACTTCTTCCTTTTCGATCTCTTTAGCCCGAGCTCCCTTATCAATACCACGTCGAGAGAAAATCCTTACATCGATAACTGTTCCTTCTATCCCTGGAGAACAATACAGCGAAGCATCTTTGACATCTAGAGCCTTCTCTCCAAATATTGCTTTAAGAAGCTTTTCTTCAGGAGATAACTGGGTTTCTCCTTTAGGCGCGACTTTCCCGACTAATATATCTCCAGATTTTACGTGAGCTCCTGTCCTCACTATTCCATTTTCATTTAAATTACGAAGAAGCTCTTCGGGGACATTAGGAATATCACGAGTTATTTCTTCTGGACCCAATTTCGTATCCCGGGCTTCTATGGTCTCCTCGACAATGTGAACAGAAGTGAAGATGTCTTCTTTAATTAATTTCTCGCTGACAATAATGGCATCCTCAAAGTTATAACCTCTCCAAGGCATAAACGCGCACAAAATATTGCGACCAAGGGCTAATTCACCCATATCAGTACAGGAGCTATCCGCAAGGATTTGACCTTTAAAGACTCTATCCCCTTTTCTGATAATAGGTCTATGATTAACGCATGTATTCTGGTTTGTNCTTAAGAATTTTATCAGGAGATAAAGGTCTGTTCCCAGGTCGTATTCCTTAGCATCTTCCTTTTCATCTACACGAACCAGAATTCTCTCCGCATCAACAAACTCAACAACTCCCGCTCGCTTACAGATGACGACATCTTTCGATCCCTGAGCTACAAGGTGTTCCATCCCTGTGCCGACAAGAGGCGCCACTGGCCTGAGGAGAGGAACAGCTTGTCTCTGCATGTTTGATCCCATAAGGGCACGGTTAGCGTCATCATGTTCTAAAAATGGAATCAAAGATGCAGAAAGAGAAACGAGCTGCTTGGGAGAAACATCGATATAGTCTAATTGCTCACGTGGTATAAGTTTAAAATTACCTGCTTGTCTTGAACTTATGAGTTCATGGATAAAACTTCCTTTCTCATCAACCGGAGCGTTGGCTTGGGCGATGTTGTATTTTTCCTCTTCCCAGGCTGTCANATAGAAACAACAAGGCTCTACTACAGGTAATTGCTTGCCCTTTCCTTCTTTTATTTTTCCTACTTCTCTTAGAAGCTTATCTTTCTCGACAATTTCTCCGACTTTATAAGAACTCACTCCAGAATGAAGAATTTTCACGTAGTCTATTATTCTCCCGTTTTTCACCTTTCNGTAAGGAGTTTCGACAAAACCAAAGTCATTCACCCGAGCATAACAACTCAAAGAAGAAATCAGACCAATATTGGGCCCCTCNGGGGTTTCAATGGGACAGATACGGCCATAGTGAGAGGCCTGAATATCTCTCACCTCAAAACCTGCCCTTTCTCGACTCAATCCTCCTGGCCCCAGAGCACTCAATCTTCTTTTATGCGTGATTTCTGCTAGACTATTTATCTGATCCATGAATTGAGAAAGCTGTGAGCTGCCATAAAACTCTTTCAACGCAGCAATAACTGGCTTCGAATTGATAAGATCTTGAGGCATAGCTGAGGCTAAATCTGAAGCCACGGTCATCTTCTCTTTTATGGTCCTTTCCATACGAGTCAACCCGATACGAAAAGCATTCTCTACGAGTTCTCCAACCGAACGAACACGACGATTTCCTAAATGATCAATATCATCCAAAGTTCCTTCCCCGCTGCGGAGACGAAGCAGATATTTAATCACCTCAACAAAATCTAAGGGAGACAAGGTTTTTTCTTCTAAGGAATGATCAAGATCTAATTTGATGTTCATTTTCAGCCGGCCTATTCGAGAGAAATTGTACTTCTGGGGATTGAAGAACAGATTGTGGAACAAATTGTGAGCGCTTTCCATCGTGTGAGGTTCGCCAGGTCTCAGCTTTCTGTAGATTTCAGCCAGGGCCTGATTGGTATTTTTATTTGAATCTTTTTTCAGTGTGTTAACAATGATATCGCCGAATTTGTCCTTTTCTGGGAAAAATATTTCAAAAGGCTCTTTGAGGCTTTTTAGCTCCTCCAGTTGAGATTCACTGATTTCTTCCTTAGCCATAACCAAATCTTTCTTGGATGAAAGCAACCTCGCTCCTTTAAATTCTTTTGCGAGCAAGGCGATTTTCTTGATTTTGCGTCCTTTCAGCTTTTCGTACAGCTCTTTGCTGATCTTTCCCTTGTTTTGAATCAGTACTTTCTTAGACTTTGGATCTATAACGTTTTCTCCGACTATCTTTCCTGCCAGATTCTCGCTAACCTCCCAACAGAGTTTTTCTCCTTCTGGGAATATTTTATAAGTCTCGTAAAAAAGACGAAGAATTGCCTCATCTGATCCAAATCCCAANGCTCTTAAAAACACTGATACCACGAACTTCTTTTTTCGATCCAAGCGGACATACAAGACGTTTTTGCTGTCATACTCGAACTCAACCCATGCTCCTCTGTAAGGAATGATCTTCCCAACATAAAATCCTTTTCCCTCTCCTTGTCTGAAAAAGACTCCAGGGGATCTCTGGAGCTGACTGACAACAACTCTTTCTATGCCGTTAAAAATAAACGTCCCCTTTTCCGTCATCAAAGGAATTTCACCAAAATAGACTTCCTGTTCCTTGATATGCTTCAACCTTTTTGCTTTGGTCGCAGGGTCTTTATCCCAGGAGATTAATCTTACTTTCAGCCTGAGTGGAACAGCATAGGTATAACCCTTCTGGAGACATTCCGTAGGACTGTATTTCATCTTCAGGCCAACCTTATCTCCGCAGTGATCACAGAGGGGAACTTCTATTTTTTTCATTGCGCCGCAGTAGGGGCAAATCTCCTTTTCGGTGAGTTCCACCTCTGAGGGGAGAAGTGTTCCGCACCCATTGCATCGACCTCTAGAGTTTTCTACTCCTTTTAGACGACCGCATTTACATTCCCAGTCGCCGATTGAATAGCTTATAAAATCCAACTGAGTAGTCTCTTTAAAGTCAGAAACAGGAAAGGAATCCTTAAACGCGGCTTGCAATCCATTGTCTTTTCTCTCTTCAGGCAACAACTCCATCTGAAGAAACTCTGCATAGGATTCTTTCTGGATGGCCAGTAGATCGGGCATAGGAAAGGCCGTTTTAAGCTTCGAGAAATCGACTCTTTCTCGATAAATGTTTTCTATTTTATGACTCATGTTCCTTCTCTCAGAAAATTTTTCAAAAGATATATTTTTTTATTTTGATTAAATTCATAATTTTGGTTTACTGTAATTCTATCTCTGCTCCTTCTGCTTCAAATTTTGCTTTTATCTCTTCAGCCTCTTCTTTGGAAANNCCCTCTTTCACAGCCTTGGGNGCGTTATCAACTAAATCTTTGGCTTCTTTCAATCCAAGATTCGTAACNTCTCTTACAGTTTTGATGACATTAATCTTTTTGTCACCCACGCTCTTCAAGACTACAGTAAATTCTGCTTTCTCTTCTTCAGCTTTAGCCTCTCCTTGAGGAGCACCAGCACCTGATGCTACCATAGGTGCGGCCGCTGCTATTGCGCTCACTCCATACCTTTCTTCAAATTCTTTGATATAATCAGAGAGTTCCAAAACCGTTAAGTTATCCAAGTGGCCGAAAAACTGCTCCTTTGTTAATTTTGTTTTCTCTTGTTTTCCCTTTGTCGCCTCACTAGCTTCTTTTGTTTGTGCTTTAGGCATTTTTACCTCCAACCTTATTTTTTTGTTTTTAATTGACTCAACAACCTGCCTAGACTATTTAATGGGGTCTGCCAAGTCCATAATAACTTTTTTAATGGTAATGCCATTAAATTGCCAATTTTGGCTATTAAATCCTCCCGAGAGCTTAGAGCCGCAACTTCAGTGAACCTCTCAGAAGAGATAAACTGTCCTTCCAGCATGCCTGCCTTTACAGACAAAACCTTGTTTCGGTCTGAAAAATCCTTGATTAGGCGAGCTAGACCCACAGGATTTTGAGAAGCAAAAGCAATAGCTGTGGGACCCTGGAAGCATGTTTTCAAATCTTCAGGGAAATCCTCTTTTAAAGCTCTCAGGGCAAGACGATTTTTAACAACCCTAATGGAGTAGGAGTTATCTCGAAAAATCCTTCTCAGCTCAACAGCCTGGGCAACGGACATTTTTATAAAGTCGACCAAATAAAAAGAGTCGTACTTTTCGAAAGAATCACTCAACTCTTTTACCTGTTTTTCTTTATCCTCCCTATTCACCTTATCTCTCCTATAACTCTAAAACTCCCTCCGAAAGCCTGATCGATGGTCCCATGGTTGATGAAATATGAATGCTTCTTACATATTTTCCTTTTGCAGCAGGCGGCTTTGCCTGAATAACAGCCTGGATAAAAGATTTGATATTATCCACAAGCTTCGAATCAGAGAAAGATACCTTACCTACCGGGGAATGAATAATGGCAGTCTTATCCACCCTGAATTCCACTCGACCAGTTTTGATTTCTTCAACAGCCTTCTTGATATCAAAGGTCACTGTTCCAGACTTTGGATTGGGCATGAGTCCTTTTGTCCCCAGAACACGGCCCAATTTTCCGGCACTCCTCATCACGTCCGGTGTAGCAATAACGGCATCGAAATCGATCCAACCTTTCGATATCTTTTCAATAATTTCTTCCCCTCCAGCATAATCGGCTCCTGCTTCCTCGGCCTCTTTAATTTTTTCTCCAGAGGCAATCACGCATATCTTCTTCGTTTTTCCTGTGCCATGGGGCAGGGCAACTGTTCCTCTCACCATTTGATCAGAATGCTTTGGATCCACTCCTAAACGAAGGGAGAGGTCAACAGATTCATCAAACTTGACAAAGCTGAGTTTCTTAACAAGACTTACAGCCTCTTCCAGGGAATATTCTTCTTTTTCTTTTAATAATTCCCTTGCTTTAATATATTTTTTCCCTCTTTTAGCCACTAACAATCTCCAATCCCATGTTTTTTGCTGTGCCTTCGATAATTTTTTTTGCGGCATCCAAGCTATAAGCATTCAAATCAGCCATCTTTACCTTTGCTATCTCCTCAATCTGTTTTTCAGTAACTTTACCTACTTTCTCTTTGTTTGGTGTTCCAGATCCTTTTGCTATCCCAGCTGCTTTCTTCAAGAGATAGGAAGCTGGAGGTGTTTTCATGACAAAATTGAAACTTCTATCCTTAAAAACGCTTATAACGACAGGGATAACCGTTCCTTCTTCCATCTTGTTAGTCTTTTCATTGAATTGGCGGACAAAATCCATGATGTTTACGTTATGTTGACCGAGTGCCGGACCCACAGGCGGAGCTGGGCTTGCCTGACCCGCTTCTATCTGCAGCTTGATCTTCGCTACTACCTCTTTTGACATGCTTCCTCCTAAATTTTCTCCACTTGTAAGAATTCTAATTCTACTGGAGTAGATCGACCGAAAATTGTAACCAATACTTTTAAGGTGCTTCTTTCATTATTTACTTCTTCGACTATGCCGTTAAAATTGAAAAAAGGCCCATCAATGATTCGGACAGCCTCTCCTTTTTCGAAAGAATGCTTTGGTTTCGGCTTTTCAGAGGTTATCTCCATATGTTCCACTATCTGGCTGACTTCGTCTTTACTCAAGGGCGAAGGCCTTTTCCCTGATCCCACAAAACCAGTCACTTTTGGCGTCTCGCGAATTATATGCCAGTTTTCATCTGTCATCGACATTTCGATTAAGATATAGCCAGGATAAGACCTTTTTGTGGAAACGACCTTTTTCCCTCCTTTTATTTCAACAACGCCCTCTGTGGGGATGATGATCTGGCCAATCTGATCCTCTATATTCAGCTCAATACACCTCTGGCGGATAGACTCAGCTACAAATTTTTCAAACCCCGAATAAGTATGAACGACATACCAATCTTTATCCATTTTCTCACTCAATCTAGCCAAATAATCCTCTTATGTGATCAAGTACCCAAGAAAAAATAAGGTCCATGAAATAGAGATAAAATCCAAAGAAGACAGTAGCAATAATAACGACGATAGTTGTGCTGTAAACCTCATTTCTAGATGGCCATGTCACCTTTCTTAACTCGGCCCTGACTTCTCTCAAAAAGGAGAAAAGGCGTCTGTACCATTTTGCTTTTTTATTCATTCTCCAATCTTCATCCTACACACTGACAGATGACACTTTTGTGATGTTTCGATATGTTCCTTTAAATCTACAGTTTTTATTGTTAGGGCAGGTGAGGCAGGACTCGAACCCGCAACCTTCGGTTTTGGAGACCGACGCTCTAACCAGTTGAGCTACTCACCTCTATCTTTAGCGCCTCCTTTGAAATCCTTTCACCTCACCGACTCAACTTCAATAATTTAAGTAACTTTTTTCTTGCTTCTTATTCTCTACCGTTATCTTATTTCTTTATGAAGAGTGTGTTTCTGGCAGAACTTACAATATTTCTTCTGCTCAATCTTTTCCTTTTGTGTCTTTTTGTTCCTTGTAGTTGTGTAGTTCCTCCGTTTACACTCAGGACACTGTAACGTCACGATTTCTCTCATCGCATTTTTGCTTTTCTAGCATTTTTAAAAGTGCGGGCTTGATAAATCAAGCCCCTACAACTAACAACTCCTTTCTTCTTGTTTCATCATTCTTATTTATAATCCTTATCTATTTATAAGGTGGGCTTGATGAATCAAACCCCTACAACCAATCAAAAGTACGGGTTTGAAGAATCAAGCCCCTACCTACTATTCTAAGACATCAGTAACCGAGCCTGCTCCTACTGTCCGGCCTCCCTCTCTTATCGCAAACCTCAATCCCTTCTCCATCGCCACATCCGCTATCAA
>JGI2172J19969_10000533_pt1 | contig 16441 bp, 14 predicted proteins | sample DeeMarSWOR230_32_FD_19969 | JGI IMG/M metagenome (IMG submission 19969)
GATTGCTAATGTTCGGCTGCAAATGTAGTTACTTTTTCTCACAACGATGTCTGTTGGATGCGTCAGAATCAGCTGTTCGCATCCAAGAGCATTAACTACTTCAACAATTCCTCCGGCTTCGATTAGCATGGTCATTTCGGAGTTTTTCTTCCGTAAACCTTCTTTAAGTGCTTGGCTCAAGTCAGCCAAAGCCTTGTCTGCGGATACTGCAATGATGCACTCACCTTTCTTTGACAGTTTGTTCTCTTTTGTGATTTCTAGGGTTGACTTATGTGTATCTTGAATGTTCCTATGTCCCTTGGCAAAAATGATCTCAGTGATTTCCATGTTGTGCATCTCTAGCTATGAAGAGCTACTTCAACTCCCGACAACTCGATTACCAGGAGAGGTTATTCGAGAACCTCTATTGAATCCACTTTTCCATCTCCGTCTAAATCGAATCCCTGTATGACTCTTGCAAAAGCGTCCTCGCCGTGATAACCTTTTAAGGTTTTCTTCCAGAAGTCTGTTAAAGCTAAAACGCAGGCTTTCGTGCCCACGGCTTTGTTTCCCGCCAAAACAATGATCCGATTCATGTCGTTCCATGGATTAACGATTTTGGCCATTAACCCAACTGTGTCAGCGGTATACACATGGGCAGTTTTTCCAGAAATCAAACCACCGAACAAGAAACCTTGCTTTGAAGACTGCATGTTAAACCTTATCGGCAAATACTCATTAACCTCTTGCGTGAGAAGGTTTGTTCCAGGCCCACCCACAAGGATAAGGTTGTTCTTCTCCTCTTTTTCCGCTTTGACATCGACATCAAGCTTTATCGCGAACTCTTCAGGCATCTTGGCGAGCTGTCCTAAGAAGAATGTTAAATAGGAAGCGTAGTGACCGTCTCTTGCGCTTGTTTTGAATGGCCCGTGAGGTGTTGGGCTGCCTACAACAACTTTCCCTTGAAATGTGCCATCTTTTCTTATGAATTCCTTGAAGAATCCTTGCATCTGTTCATCCACGCTTACAAGCGAAAGCCGCTGCAATGGTCTGTATTCTAGTGGAAGCTCTATTCCAAACGCTGGCGAAACCACCTTATAGTATTTCGCGATTGCCCCCTTCTTCTCCTCTTCTCTCGAAACGACTATGGCTCCCGCCTTCGCAAGTTTTCTTATATGATAGTATACTTTTTGCTCGTGAATCCCCAGCTTTCTAGCTACTTCTAACGGATACATTTCCGTTTCAGAAAGCATAGCCAAAATCTTCCAACTAAGCTTGTTCAGGATCATTTTCAGCATTTGCGGATCCTCGAATATCATGATTTCCTTAACTTTTTGCTCTTTGTCTTCTTCGTGAAGCAACAATTTTTTGCCCATGGCTTTTCACATGATAAAGACGTAGCAATCTATTAATACTTACCCAATCACAAACTTTGTAGGTCTTTGTGATTTGGAAACAAGATAATTGTGAAGAAAGAGAGAATGTTCCAGCAAGGCTGTGGAAGGATTAAGGAAGAAAATGATCGGCTGTTACGTGACCGGGGCGTTTCCCCGACCAACTGAACTAATAAGAACGACAAGAGCATATGAGAGAGCAGGAATCAGCAAAAAGAGACTTGAGGAATCTTTCGAAAAAGCCACTGAAAGCGTGATAAATGCTCAGATTTCCGCAGGGTTGGATTACGTCACTGATGGAATGTTAAAATGGCAAGACCTCCTTAGACCATTCACTGAGAACTTGAAAGGAACAACAGTCGGAAGCCTAACAAGATGGTTCAACAACAACACCTTCTATAGAAAGCCCATCATAACAAATCACATCGAGCGAGAGAAAGACGTAGTCACCAACATGATATGTATTGAGAAGTTGCCAAAGAACCTTCCTTGGAAAGCCATCTTGCCTGGACCCTATACATTTGTGTCTCTTTCCGAAAATCAATACCATAAGGACAAAGCAGAACTTATGTTCGAATTCGCAAGGGTAACAAACGAAGAGATTAGAAGCTTGGCTGAAGCAGGCTTCAGTTATATACAACTTAGCGAACCAGCCTTAGTCTGTGAACCGTTAGCACCTAAGTCTAGAAAGGACAAATTAGCACTCGTGAATGATGTTTTACAGATAGCCGTTAAAGGAATAACAACTAAAACAAGCCTTCAAACATTCTTCGGTGATTTCTCAAAAATCTTACCCGAAGTTCTAGACTTTCCAGTAGATCATCTGGGAATTGACTTATACAAGACTGATTTTGAGAAACTAAAAGAATACGACTTTGAGAGGGGTGTTGCTTTGGGATTGCTAGACTCGAGAAGTTCGCTCGTGGAGAAGACAAGTGGGTTAGTTCCAGTTGCCGAAGAAATCATAGAATCCATATACCCATCCAATATAGATGAGATTTTCATTTGTCCGAACTGTGATTTGGATTTCCTGCCCTGGGAAAAAGCGGAGGAGAAAATGAAAACTCTAAAGAGTGTAACTCAATCTTTGAAAGAGGAGTTTTCATGAATAAACTATTTCCGACACAAGAGGTGGGAAGTCTAGCCAAGCCAATATGGAGAATTCAAAGCTACACGGGGAAGTCACTTTCAAGAGATGAGATAAATGAAGCTGTGCACTGGGGAAGAACGCTGAGAATTGAGAATTTGGACGAACTGGTTAAGCTGTTGAGCGAACGCGATTTCGCGGGTAAACGAAGAGCTCTGCTTGAATGGTCTGCTAAATATGCCATTCGATTTTTTGAAACAGCAGGCTTAGACATCTTCTTTGACGGAGAACAATGGAGATCCGAAATGTACGAACATGTAGTAAGAAAGACCGCTGGTTTCAAGTTTTTGGGATACGTAAAATCCTTTGACTACAGATACTTCAACAAGGCAGCATGCATAGACAAGCCCAAGTATACGAAGCCCTTCTATCTTGACGAGTTTCTATTCACGAAAGAAAACACTAAAGGAAAAATGAAGGTGCCTATCACAGGAGCTTACACACTTGTTGATTGGACCTTTAACGAATACTATGAGAAAAGGCTTAGCGGAGAAATCATAGACTTCAAGACGAGGAAGTTCAAGGCTAAGGAGGAATTTCTTTTCGACTTGATAAAAGAGGTGATAAGACGAGAAATCAGCAAGTTGGTCGATGCTGGCGCAAAGTGGATTCAAATAGATGAACCTGCTGCGACAACTAACCCAACGGAAGAAGAAATGAAGCTGTTCGTGGAATGTTTCAATGAAACAGTTAAAGGCTTCAACTGCATCTTCAGCTTACACAATTGCTACAGCAACTATGAAATTCTAGCCAAGCATGCTTGCGAATTGCGAAACTGCAGTCAATTGTCTCTCGAGTTCGCAAACAGAGATAGCAGACAAGCAGGGACCGGGAATGAGAGAACAGGTTACAACGCGATAGGATCGTTTGAGGAACACAGTTTTCAGGGAAATTATGGTTTAGGCGTTGTAGATGTGCACACCGATTTCGTAGAGCCACCAGAACTTGTGAGAGATAGAATACTTCACGTTGCAAGAACTATTGGTGATCCAAGCAGGATATGTGTAAGCCCCGATTGTGGTTTGAGAACGAGAACGTGGGAAACAAGCTTCCGAAAGCTCAAGAACATGGTTCTTGGGGCTGAACTGGCTAGGAAAGCTGCAGCATAGGAAACCATTGCAAAAATTTTGTTAGGACTTCTGCAAAGTCGGCTACGTTTTCTTGTGAAGCCTTGGTGTAGCATGGAAAATTGACTATCGAAAACTTTTTAGGATTGGGATTTTTTTACTAAAAAACCTTATAGATGTTGAAGATGCTAGATAGAGCTTGTCTAGGGTTAAAAAGTCAGGCGATGAGACTTAGAAATGTGTGGAATATTTGGTTGTGTCTTGAAGAACGGAAGTGCTGCTCCAATAATTCACGCTGCTTTGAAAAGGCTTGAATATCGTGGCTACGACTCTGTGGGAGAAGCGACCCTACACAACAGAAAGCTTTACATGAAGAAGGACCAAGGAAAAATCGACGAAGTCCATGAAATCCTAAATCTGGACGATTTGCCTGGAAATCTTGGAATTGGACATACAAGATGGGCTACGCATGGTGCACCGTTAGAGGTTAATGCGCATCCGCATGTTGATTGTAGTGGGCAAATAGCTGTTGTCCATAATGGAATTATAGAAAACTTTGTTGAGTTGAAGTTGGAACTTGAGAACCGTGGTCATGTCTTTAAGTCTAAGACTGATACCGAAGTGATAGCTCACCTTATTGAGGAAGACATGAAATCCAATTCTTCCCTAAGCCTTGCCGACGCTGTGCTTGAAACTGTGAGGAAGCTTGACGGTTCATACGCAATAGCTGTGATATCAATGAGGGAACCTGACAAAATAATATGCGCCAGACATGAAAGCCCACTCGTTGTCGGTGTGAATGAAGCTGCAGTCTATTGCGCTTCTGACATCCCTGCGTTTCTACCACTAACCAATAGAGCGGTCATAATTGAGGACGGGGAGCTTGTTATTCTGACGCAGGAAGGCTATGAAATTAAGAAGATTGCTGATTCAAGCGTCGTTTCGCGTGAACCTAAGCTCATTGATTGGACGCCTGAAATGGCTGTAAAGCAGGGCTACCGTCATTTCATGCTAAAGGAAATCCATGAACAACCAGCTTGTTTGCGGAACACGCTTAGGTTACAGGAGCATTATCTTGATTTGATGGCGACTTTTCTTGATCGTGCCCGTGAAGTTTTCTTTGTGGCTTGCGGAACATCGTACCACGCCTGTTTGGCTGCATCCTATATGTTTTCCAAGCTTGCTTTCTTGGCAACCTATCCAGTCATAGCTTCAGAATTCGTTGAACAACATGGCAGATCAGTGAATATCGACAGCACGATCATGACAGTAAGCCAATCCGGCGAAACAGCAGACACCTTAGCTGCTGTAAACTGTGCCCGTGAAAGAGCAGCAACAGTTCTTGGACTAACTAATGCGATCGGCTCAACGCTGACAAGGGTTTCACGAGTGTACATTGGCCAGCAGTCTGGTCCAGAAATAGGTGTTGCGGCGACAAAAACTTTCACGTCACAACTTTCAGTGCTTGGGCAAATGGCTCTACGACTTGCAAAGAAAAGAGGAAAAGTTTCACAGGATGAAATGGATTTTCTTGCGGAACGGATGCAGCGGCTGCCAGACATTGTTGAAACCATAATCCGAACACAAGAGGAGAAAGCAAAACAGATTGCGAAGAAGTATAGAGATGCTAAAACATTCTTTTTCTTGGGACGCGGAATAAGCACAGCAACAGCTTACGAGGGAAGACTGAAACTTATGGAAATAGCTTATGTGCCGTCCATAGCCTTCCCCGCTGGAGAAAGCAAGCATGGACCAATAAGCCTCGTAGAACCTGGTTTCCCTGTCGTTTTTATCTGTCCAAAGGATGAAACGCATAGAACATTAATAGGCAATATTATGGAGATGAAAGCTAGAGGCGCCTCAATAATCGCTGTGATTGAAGAAGGCGACGAAGAAGTTAAGAAGTTGGCTGAGGACTACGTGGAAGTGCCTAAAGGTATCCCTGAGGTTCTGTCACCAATCCCGTTCGTTGTTCCATTACAGCTTCTTGCATATTATGTAGCCGTTGAGAGGGGCTACAACCCGGATACTCCGAGAAATCTGGCGAAATCAGTTACTGTAAAATAGTCTCTCTTCTTATTTTGCATCTTTCTTTCAAATGCAAACACGTTAAAAGGGTTCGCATGCAATATTTGATTTGGTGCATTGATTTGGAGAAAAGAAATTGGGAAAGCCTCGTTGAAAATCTTGTGAAGGAAAGTATCCTACGGTCACCAGAGGTTATTAGAGCTATGCGTTCTGTGCCTCGCGCAGATTTTCTTCCAGAGAACATGCAGTCATACAGTGCGGTAGATACGCCACTTCCAATCGGGTTTGGACAGACTGTTTCGGCGCCACATAGCTTGGCTTTAGTGCTGAGCTAGGCGAGACATGGTTTCAATAATGAATGAAGCCCTACAGTTGGAAGTGGGCCAGAAGGTACTGGAAGTTGGAGCGGGTTCAGGATGGCATGCTGCGACCATAGCCGAGATAATCGCATCCAGTGACACGCCTAGAAGTGGATGGGGTCACGTTTACACAGCGGAAATAATTGAAGGTTTAGCAGAGTTTGCCAGACGAAATATCTTGAAAGCCAAATATGGCGACCGTATAACCATAATCTGTACAGATGGTTCGATGGGCTTTTCTGAAAAGGCTCCTTACGACAGAATTCTTGTGACAGCAGCTGCACCTGATATCCCTGAGCCGTTGATTAAGCAGTTGAAGACCAACGGAATAATGCTGATCCCTATTGGAAGCATGCACTTATTCCAGACCCTCATGAAGATCACAAAAGAAGCAAACGGGAAAACTAGAAAGGAAAATCTTGGTGGAGTTGCTTTTGTCCCTTTGACTGGTCGTCACGGTCACAAATCATAATGTGTTTTTTGACAGCAAATTAGAGGAGTGGAAACTTGTGCATGACGTTATAGTTGTAGGTGCTGGACCAACAGGGTTGGCAGCTGGAATACAGCTAGGCATATTCGGTTTAGATACACTGATTTTAGAAGCTAAGAAAGAGACGGGTGGAATTGCAGCAAAAGCCAGCGCTTTTGAGAATTACCCGGGTTTTCCTGATAAGATCTCTGGAAAAGAACTTATGAAACGAATGACGCGTCAAGCGATTAATTCAGGTGTTAAGCTCCGTACATCAGAGGAAGTTGTTGGTCTTTCTTTGGGCGGGAGAGATAAAGTTGTGAAAACCAATCACGACGTTTACTCGGCAAAGGCTTTGATTTTGGCTTGTGGCAGTGGAATGAAAGGTTTAGGCATGAAGTGGGAAACATGGTTTGGTGGTGGCGTTGCCTATTGTTTAGAATGTGGCGAGCAGTTCTTCAGGGGAAAGGATGTTGTAGTTGTGGGCAATGTTAGGGAGGCTGTTGAAGAGGCTGCACGTTTATCGAAAACCGCCGCAACCACACGTCTAGTCAACCATGCAAACAGCATTTCGATAAGTGAACAGACAAGAAAGCAGCTAGAAAGCAAAGATATACAAGTAATAGAGGATTTCGCTGGGGAAGAAATCAGTGGAAGTCCTCCATCAAAAACGCTTATGTTACGCAGCTTAGAAAATGGAACAACTCAAAAGTTGGAAACAAACATAATTTTTGTAGTTGCTGGTGTAAAATCGTTTGTTTCTGTTATGCAGAAGGCCGGAATCAAGACTCATAGACTGGGATGTGTAGTTGTTGACGAATTCGGCAGAACAAACATTGATGGAGTCTTTGCCGCTGGAAGCTGCGCATCAACAATCAAAGATTTAGTTCCCCCATGCATTGGCGACGGCGCTACAATTGCAATCCAAGCACGCCTGTACATCAGTTATGTCTCAAATCGCTGAATCCTCTCGATTTCATCAAAGACCTAACACTTGCTTGTATCCGAATATGTCGAGAAAACCATGACCAGAAAGGTTACAGGCTAGCACTTTTTCCTCACCTGTTTCTTTGCACTTCAGAGCCTCATCTATCATGGCTCGGATGGCGTATGATGATTCAGGAGCAGGTAGAAAGCCTTCTGTTCTAAGGAACATACGCATACCCTCGAAAACCAGTTTTTCGTCAACAGGATAGACTATTGTGTTAATATAGCCCAACTTTCTCAAGAGACTCAGAATCGGCGATGCTCCAGAGTATCTGAGACCATCTCCAAAGATAGGTGGCATATCCACTTTATGGCCCAGCGTGTACATTTTAAGAAGGGGCGTTTTGCCAGCATGGTCTGCGAAGTCGTATCGATATTCACCTTGGCTTATGTTAGGCGCTGACAGAGACTGGGCAGCAAGAAATTCACACTTCCGCTTGCCTCCTAGCACTTCTCCGATAAAGGGCAGTGTAAAGCCTCCGAAGTTGGATCCTCCTCCGAAGCAACCTATCAGCAGATCAGGCTGCTCTCCGACAATGTTGAATTGTTTAATTGTTTCAAGACCGATTATTGACTGATGCATCAACACATGATTCAGAACGCTTCCGAGACAATAAACGAATCCTTCATTTTTTTCTGCGTACTCTAATCCCTCAGATATCGCTATACCTAGTGATCCAGGATGGTCAGAGTCTGCTTGGAGGATGCTTCTGCCAGTTTCAGTTATTTTACTTGGTGAAGCGTGAACTTCACTCCCGTACATTTTCATCAGAGTTCTTCGGTCAACCTTCCAATCATGTACATTGCGAACCCAAAAAACAACGCATTTCAACCCCATCAAACAGGAGGCATAGGATAATGCGGTGCCCCATTGCCCAGCCCCTGTTTCAGTGCAGACGCCTTTTCTACCTTCTTCAGACGCATAGAATAGCTGTGCTAATGCCGTATTGACTTTGTGGCTTCCAGTTGGAGACAAGTCTTCTCTCTTCCAGTAAAGATGTGCAGGTGTCTTCAAGAAATTCTCAAGTCTTCTCGCTCGTCTGAGGGGTCTCGGTCTGCCAGCTTGTATGTACAGCTCTCTCAATTCGTCAGGTATCGGAACCCAGCGTTGATCTGAACTCTCCTGTTGCAAACATTTTTTGACCATTACTTTAGATAAAAATTCGAGTCGAGAAGGACCTGTTTCAGGCTCTTTAGGTGGTGGAAGCGGTTGCGGGAGATCCGGCAAGATGTTGTACCAATCTTTTGGGAGTTCATCCACTCGTAAGTCTATCTTTACTTCGTTCATTTCTTTCTCTCCTAAGCCCTAGTTATAAGTAGGTCAGTTACTACCATAATTCATAAAAGGTTTTTCTTAGCCAAACCATTTTTCTAATGTTGTCTTCGCTTTCAGCTCGTCAGTGCCTTTCTGCATTTTCTGCAAAGCATTCATGACTCGGGTTTCTGAAAAATCTCTTTCTTTGCAAATGAAATCTATGAGGCCTTCTACATTTGGTTTTTTCCATTCTATCCTGTAATTATCTGTCACTTTCGGATGAAGGAAGATCTCTCTAATTTTCTGCGGTTGAACTGGGAACTCTGCATTTTTCACGTGTGGCAAGGCGTTTTCTAGACTTCCATGCTCCTTTACAAGTTCTAGAGCTGTTTTCGGTCCTAAGCCTTTTACGCCTTCAGGGTTGAAATCTGTGCCTATGAATATACCCACATCGATCAGTTGCTCATAGGTTATTCCACATTCCTTTAGGACGTGTTCAAGTTCAACAATTTCAGGCACAATCTGAACGTAGACTTTTTTCCTTGGGAGTTTTCTCCGACCCGAAATTGTCACGTTTCTCACGAATTTCGGGGCGCCAAATAGGAGGCTGTCATAATCTTGACTTGCACAGTAATCTGCATCTTCACGCTTCACTAAGTGTGCTGCTTGGGCTTCCCCCTCGCTTGGTGCTTGAAGCCACGGAATCCCCATCATATCTAAAAGTCGTTTGCTATCTTCAGCCATATAATCCTTCAGTCGCGATGTCGCCTGCGCATACTTGCGGGCTTCTTCTATTTTTCCCTCTTTCACAGCTTGCTCATATTTCACTATGGCTTCCTTTTTGACCTTCATGCGTCTCTTGATCTCAGTTTCTTTTAGTGCTGGTGGAACCCCATCAAAAACGTATATTGGCTTTATGCCCATTTCCACAAGATTGCTTGTTCTATAAAGGAGACCGCTTAAGTGGCTTGTCACCCTACCGCTTCTATCTTTTAATGGTGTGCCATCTGGCTGACGGATTATGGCTAAGAACTGATATAGGGCGTTATAGGCATCTATAGCAATGGATTTTCCGCTCAAATCCACCAGCTTAACCGTTGTTTTTGGAACTAAATCGCCAAGGTTTACGCCCATATTTCATGCACTCGAATTAACAAGTTTAGGCTAACCAATAAAAGGTTTGCATCACTTATGGAAGCTAGATAACAAATCCCATCTTAAAACTGACCGAAAATGGTTTGGGCGAAACTCTCATCTTCAAAACATATTAAATATAAGGAAGGTTGACAATTACAAAACCATCACCGAGGAATAAGAATGACTGAAAGAACAGAGACACTAACGTTGGTCACATGTACAAGTTGCGGTAAACCGATACCTCCAGGAACGGAAGCCACGAAATTTCCTTGCCCAAATTGTGGAGAAATCATGATAAAGCGGTGTGCGAAATGCAGGAAGTTCGGGCGTCCCTATAAGTGTCCGAAGTGCGGCTTTGTCGGACCATAAAATGCGAAGGGANGTTGGAAAATGGGCAGTGTTGTGGTCTCTTACAGAATCTTTCCAATAGACATAACGGTTGACTTCAATGGGCTAAAGAAGAAGATTGAGGATTGTCTGCCAGAGTTTGCTTCGATATATGGATTTGCTGAAGAGCCAATAGCCTTCGGATTAAACGTGTTGATTGTTCATATCAAGNTCCCAGAAGATAAGTCAGGCGTGCTTGATGAGCTAGAAAAGAGATTTGGGGAGATAAGCGAGATAAGNCAGGTGCAACCTGGTATGGTGCGTAGAACAAGTAGATAGCCTTAAACATTTATATATGAATTAGCCTCTGTTTCGAACAGCATTAGCGATCATGGAAGGGTTCTAATTGGTTGAAATTCAGTTACGTGTTGGTGATGCTAGACAGCGGGATGTTGGGAGAGGTATAGCTCGCCTAGACCAGAGGACAATGCAGAAACTCGGCATATCAGCAGGAGACGTAATCGAAATGGTTGGCAAAAGGACAACATCCGCCATAGCTTGGCCAGCTTACAGTGAAGATCAAAACCGCGAAATAATACGTATAGATGGTTTCACCCGCAAAAACGCAGGTGTAGCCATAAACGAATACGTTGTTGCAAGACCAGCCAAGGTTAAAAACGCATTAAACATAACCTTTGCACCAGTGGACATGAGGCTGAACGTTGACGAGGACTTCACAAACTTCGTCAGAAACCGCTTAATGGAGAGAACACTCATGGAAGGCGACACAACCCTCGTCATGATGCTTGGACACGCCATACCATTCACCGTGACAAAAACCCGTCCGCACGGCATAGTAAAAGTCACAGCTGAAACAAAACTCGCCATATTGAGCGAACCAGCACCTGAAGGAAGAGGACTGCCGCGAACAACATACGAGGACATTGGAGGGCTGCATGAAGAGATTCAAAGAGTAAGGGAAATGGTTGAACTTCCACTGCGACATCCTGAATTGTTCCAGAGGTTGGGAATAGAACCGCCGAAGGGAGTGCTGCTTCACGGTCCTCCTGGATGCGGAAAAACCCTTCTGGCCAGAGCGGTAGCCAACGAATCAGAGGCAAACTTCTTCTCAATAAACGGACCGGAAATAATGAGCAAGTTTTACGGAGAATCAGAGGCAAGGCTCAGAGAAATCTTTCAGCAAGCCCAACAGAATTCCCCAAGCATAATATTCATAGATGAATTAGACGCAATAGCCCCTAAACGAGAAGAAGTCACAGGCGAAGTTGAAAGACGTGTAGTTGCCCAACTCCTAGCATTAATGGATGGGCTATCCGGAAGAGGAAACGTTATAGTAATAGGTGCCACAAACAGGCCAAGCGCTTTAGATCCAGCCCTTCGTAGACCAGGCAGATTCGATAGAGAAATCGAGATAGCCGTCCCGGACAAGAAGGGAAGATACGAAGTACTCCAAATTCACACCCGTGGAATGCCATTGGCAGAGGACGTTGACCTCCCGAAACTGTCTAAAATATCTCACGGATACACAGGTGCTGACGTGGCCGCGTTGTGCCGAGAAACTGCGATGAAAGCTCTGCGAAGGTATCTGCCACAAATAAATCTAGAAGAAGAACGCGTACCGCCAAGTGTACTGGAAAAGATGGAAGTAAGAATGGAGGATTTCCTTAATGCTTACAAGGAGATAACTCCCACAGCCATGCGTGAAGTCTACATAGAGGTGCCGACAGTCCATTGGAGCGATGTGGGAGGACTAGAACAAGTCAAACAAGAACTCAGCGAAGCAGTTGAATGGCCTATCAAAAGTCCAGAAATCTTTGATAGACTTGGAATCAAGCCGCCCAAAGGGATTCTCCTTTATGGGCCTCCCGGTTGTGGTAAAACTCTTTTGGCAAGGGCTGTTGCAACAGAAAGCGAAGCCAACTTCATAACAATTAAGGGCCCAGAAGTATTTTCGAAATGGGTCGGGGAGTCAGAAAAAGCGATTAGAGAAGTCTTCAGGAAGGGAAGAATGGCTGCTCCCTCAGTGATATTTTTCGATGAGATTGACTCTCTTTTGCCTCGGCGAGGCTTGGGCTTTTCGGACAGCGGTGTAACAGAACGTGTTATCAGTCAACTTTTAACAGAGATGGATGGCATCGTAACCCTAGAGGACATAGTTGTCATAGCTGCTACAAACAGACCTGACATCGTGGATCCAGCAGTTCTTCGTCCAGGAAGGTTCGATAGGTTAATTTACGTGCCTCAGCCTGATGAGAAGAGTCGACTTGAGATATTTAAGATTTACACGAAAGACATGCCCTTGGCGAAGGACATAGATGTAGCGCAGTTGGCGACCTTGGCGAAGGGCTATTCTGGGGCAGACATCCAAGCCGTCTGCAGAGAAGCCGCTATGCACGCCTTAAGAAAAGACGTAAACGCAAAAGAAGTTACATTGGCAGATTTTCAAGAGGCAATGAAAGAGATTGGCCCATCAATCACGCCAGACATGGAGAAATGGTATAAGAGATTTATGCAACAGATTCGACAAGTGCAAAAACCAGCAACACCAGTTGCTTAGGAGCCCAAATCTATGAGTATCAAAATGTGGAAAACGCGTCCAGCCCACTGCTTTCTGTTAGAAATCTTGGAAAAAAAGAAAGGTGCCATGACAGACACTGACCTATTCGACGCCTTAAAGGACGAGTTCAAGGACCTAGGGCTCAAAGACTTCAATGAATTGTTAATGCGGCTAGAAATCGGTGGGAAGACTCGCACAATATCCATGGCACGTGGCAAAAGACGAATTGAGCTTATAACCTAGTATAGGCCTTTTGTCGAATACACTGAAGGTTTACCGTGTCAATGGATGAATTTTTTTCAGACGCAATTGTTGTTGGGGGTGGGCCGTGCGGCTCCTTCGCGGCCTTGAACCTTGCGAAGGGCGGCGTCAAGGTGAACGTTTTTGAAGAACATGCTGAAATAGGCGTTCCATCCCATTGTGCTGGCCACTTAAGCATTAAAAGTTTGGGATTTTTGGGGTTGTATCCGTTGCCCTCAGGAATTGTTGAAAACGTTTTCTATGGGGCGATTTTCCATTCTCCAAACGGTAAGAGCTTTCGCATCCGTTTTTCTTCACCGGTAACATGTTCAGTCAATCGAGTCCTTTTCGATAAGTACATTGCGGAGATGGCGGAAATGGCTGGGGCTCGATACTTCCTGAATTCAGCGGTTGAGTCTCTGGTAGTTGAAAAAGGTTTTGCAAAAGCTGTCATTGTTAGGCGTGGAAAGGCTCGAGAGAAGTTTTCAGCCAGGGTTGTAGTGGATGCTGAGGGAATATCATCAAAGATTTTGAGGCAAGCAGGCTTAGTTGCTTTTGATCGCCGCATGCTGGTTAAAGCTGTGGAAGCAGAAGCTGAAAATGTCCAAGATTTGGAAACAGACATGGTTGAAGTTTTCCTCGGCAAAGACTACGCCCCCGGATTTTATGCCTGGCTAGTGCCTCAGGGAGACGGAAAAGCGAAAATCGGACTGGCCGCAAAAACCGGGAATCCGAGAGAACTCATGCAGAGACTTATGCTTAGACATCCGAAAGCATCAAAGAAGCTGCATGGCGCACATCTCTTACAGACTTCCTTTCATTCTATGGCGCTTGGGGGGCCAATTCCTAAAATCTTTTCGAACGGATTCCTGATCGTCGGAGATGCAGCCTCGCAAGCGAAGCCAACTACTGGCGGCGGTGTGATTTTTGGGATGATTTGCGCAAAGATTGCGGCTGAAGTTGCTAATGAAGCCTTGCGTGAAAATGCCTTCTCCGCAGATTTTCTGCGCACATATCAGAGCCGATGCAACAGAATTCTAGGTGCAGATGTCAAGTTCATGCTTAGAATAAGGAAAATGTTAGACGACTTACCAGACGACAAGATAGATGACGCAATTGACTTCTGTGCAAGAATAAAGCTAGACAAAGCTCTTCAAGGGTTTGAAGACATCGATTTTCAAGGGCATTCCTTTATGCGTATGTTGTGGAACCCTCGCGTGCCAATAGCTCTCCTTTATTTTCTTCTCTCGTGGTTATTTGCGAATCGTTAAATTTGCAGTAGTCAATTGATAAAGAAGGATGGTTTGGAAGAAAATGTCCGAGTTCCGTTACAAACAGGTTATCGCCTTCCGTTCTGACTTGAAAATGAGTAAGGGAAAAATCGCAGCGCAAGCTGGGCACGCTGCAGTTTCAGCGGCGGAAGAAGCTCGCAAACACTTCAAAGAATGGTGGAAAGCTTGGCTGCGAGAGGGACAGTGCAAAATCGCTGTCAAAGTAGAGAGCGAAAAAGAACTGTTGGAACTGGAAAGACAAGCAAAGGAGTTGGCGATACCTTGCGCATTAATCGTCGACAGAGGTCTTACAGAAGTTCCTCCTGAGACAATAACGTGTTTGGGAATTGGTCCAGCACCTGCTGAGAAGGTAGACAAAATGACAAGCGTGCTTCCTCTCCTCTAGAGGGCATAAGTTTTGCTTGTTCCTAGATTGGAGAAGTCTATAGGCATTGAGGTTTATGCTACGAATTCTTTGGGTGTGGGCGGGGTAATTCGCCAGTGTCCTGAAGATTTCGTTGTCAGAGAAGTCTTGGTTGATGGTTGCGAAGCGGCAGTAACCCTGTCCGAAAGGGATACTGAGCAAAGAGCGTTAGGCTGTTCTGATGTCAAGAATCGCTATCTACTGTGTGTCTTAGTCAAGCGGAACTGGGACACCTTTTTGGCTCTAGACATAGTCGCCAAGCAGTTAGGCATAAGCACCAAACGCATTCAAATCGCTGGCATAAAAGACGCGAAGGCTTTAACCGCCCAACACATCACAATTGAAGACGTATCTGCTGAAGAAATAAGAAAAGTTCAAACCCAGGACATGAAGATCGACCCAATAGGATACTTTCGCAGCAAGCTTTCATCCTACTATCTCCTAGGAAACCATTTTCACATAACCATCAGAGCTATAACCCTGAAAAAATCGAAAATCGGCGAACGAATAGCGAAAATCGTCGAAGAACTCAGGGCGATTGGTGGTGCTCCAAACTTTTTCGGCCATCAAAGATTCGGAACAACACGCCCAATAACGCACTTGGTTGGAAAAGCCATAATTCAACAAGATCTTAAGAAGGCTGCAATGCTTTATTTGGCCGAGCCAAGCCTATTTGAGCATCCTGAATCTCGTTGGGCGAGGGCGCAACTGCAGAAAGCGCAAGATTTCAAGTGGGCACTAAACAACTTTCCAAAACAACTACACTATGAACGTCTGATGCTCAAACATCTAGCCAAAAAACCAGATGATTTTGTGAACGCTTTCAGAAGACTGCCAACGAAGTTGAGGAGGCTTTTTCCACAAGCCTTTCAGGCTTACTTGTTCAACAAGTTCCTAAGTGAAAGAATCGAGAAGGAGCTTGGGTTGAACAGGGCTCAAGTTGGAGATTACGTTGTGAATACTGAGCGTTCTGGACTGCCAATGTTAAGAATGCCTAGGACGGCAAGTATGGAAACAGTTACAGATACTAATAAGGCAATCCAAGCTGGAAAAATGCGGTTGGCAATACCATTAATCGGCTTCAAACAGCACCCCTCTCAAGGTCTTCAAGGAGAAATCGAAGAACAAATTCTACAAGAAGAAGACATTGCCATGGAAAACTTTAGAGTCAGCTCCATGCCAGAGGCAAGCCTGAGAGGAGGACTACGGACAGCCGTAGTTTCACCAAATGATTTCTCAATTAAGGCAATCGCAGACGATCATACTAATCCATCAAAGTGTGAAGCAGAATTGAGCTTTATGTTGCATCGTGGTTCATACGCAACAATAATCTTGAGAGAACTTATGAAACCACGCAACCCAATAAAAGCAGGATTTTGACATCGCGGTCTCATGGTTCGTTTTTCTAGCTTCATAGGTCTCTAGACGAAGAAAGTCTACGAGTGTTTCGTACTGAAGATTCTGGTTGGTCAAAGAGAAAGAAGTCAGATTATTCGATTCCACAGAGGGCGGCTCAGTTCTGGTTGAAAGAAAAAGCGTCAAATACTTTGCGTCTTCGATCAAGTCGAATAGAGTTGGGATCAACTACTGAGGTTTATGGAACGACAAGAAGTGTTAGGTTTAATCTGAAGAGTTGGATCCTTCTGATACATGGAGAACTCAGTAACTTCCAGATATGTTAATTAGCCGTGAGGCAGAAGCATTCTGAACGAGATCACCTTTTAACCTATTGTTTTTAGGAGGTCTGACCTGGTTATTATTCCAACGATTCTTCTGTTT
>JGI2172J19969_10000537_pt1 | contig 16318 bp, 13 predicted proteins | sample DeeMarSWOR230_32_FD_19969 | JGI IMG/M metagenome (IMG submission 19969)
TGAAAATCATTGCCCCCGAAGACTGTATTTTGTCTTCTCTTTTTCTTGGGTACTATCAAAAAACCAGTCATGCTGATATGTTTTCTTTTCTAAAATCTGAAAGCGGTTGCAGAATGAAAAAATGGACAACATCTATACACATCACACCCCGGAGAAGCACAGGCACCGAAACTTTTTTATATGGCTACTGTAGACTAACATACATATCCTAGGGAGGTATCGAGTTGCCCGATATAAGCTTCTTGCGAAAGAACGTCCGCGGAATCAAAGGTGTCTTCCTCACCAAAGAGGGAGAGGTACTGGATGTGGATGTGGAGCTTGACAAAGATGTAAAGTATCTCTCCAAGAGTATCTCCTACCTAATTGAAGTTATATGCGACAAAAAGGGAGATGTCAGAAAACTCTCCATTGTGGGAAATGATCGATTCTTTATCTTTTTTCACGATTCATATGTATTGGGTGTGATGGCTTCGCCAGATGTCAATGTACCCTTACTGAACGTGGTGGCGGGCCGGATGCTGGAGCATGTGGAAGTGCCCAAAGCAGAGATGGAACAGATTGTCCAGAAAGCCAGAGATGAGGTTCTAGAACGTCTGAGCGATTTTATCGGTTAAAAATGTGCAAACAGTGATCTTATAGAAAAACAGAAAAAGGTAAGAGAAGACAACTACAAGAGAGGAGCAGTACCTGCAGAGAGATTTTTTCTGAGAAGAATCAAGCAAAGTGAACATTGAAATGCATATCTGGTAATAATCTTATTATTCAATGATAGCAGGTGTGACACAGATGTCTCCATCAAAAAAAGGAGAAAGGTTGGAGCTTTGCTTCTAATGTATAATGGAATAGCTTATATTTAAGGGTTTCATAGATACGATTTAGAGTTGAAATTAATAAGCCTCTTTTGAGTTCATTTGAAAGATAGAATTTTATGAAACGATTCAAATTGATTCTAAACCATATCTTTAAACTTTTTATTCTAAAATATCTAAAAAAAATCTTTTATATAGAAAATAATTTGCAGAAAACAGTTAATTATATAGCTTTTCTCAATGTAAAATTCACTTTTTTTATGTGTACATGCGGTCTGCATATACCCCGGTGGGGACAAGTTGTCCTGTTTGTTAGAAGCAGAGCTTACAGCGCATTTGACAAAAACGTTTCCAGAATTGTCTTTCTAGTCCTGTTTCAACTACATGACCGTATGCAGAGAACATTTGCCCTTTGGAGAGAACTGGGAAAAGTATTGGACATTTCTTCCTACGGTACAGACATAGGGCGAAATACTATCCTATCCAGCTTGCATGAGACTGTCTCTTGCATAAAGATGTGGATACTCTTTTGTATATGAAGGTGCATAAGCGCTTGCAGGCATTCCTGCAGACAGCACGTTTTTAGTAATGGTGACATATTGGCTTATTTCACAGGAGCACGCGAAGAAGTGGCAGTGAAGAGGATACATGCTTTGAGGAAAATGTTTTACTTATCGTAACCGAAAACTATAAAAAGAAGGGAGCAAAAGTAGAATTCCGTGCATAGTATGTATTTGTGGAATTCGCTTTAGAGGAGATATTTGTCCCCTTTACAGTAAAACTGTGCTCTTAGTCAAAAACGAACTCAAAGGAGGAACGACCATGAGAGAGACAACCATGGAGGGGTTGGATGATCACGGTCTGTGAATCCGATACAACTCCTCCCAACGAGACCGAAGAACCTATTGAGTTCTCTCCAAATTCTTTAATCGTATTGGAGAAACGATACCTCAAGAAAGATGAACACGGCAATGTGGTAGAGACCCCTAAAGAATTATTCAGGAGAGTGGCTCATAACGTGGCAACTGCAGATCTTATATATGATCCAGAAGCAGATATTGCTACACTAGAAGAAGAATTTTATACCATGATGACCTCCCTGGAATTTCTCCCTAATTCTCCCACCTTAATGAATGCAGGACGTGAACTGCAACAGTTATCTGCCTGCTTTGTTCTACCGGTGGATGATTCCATGGAGTCCATCTTTGAGGCTATCAAAGATACCGCCCTCATCCATAAGAGCGGAGGTGGAACAGGATTTTCTTTCTCCCGATTGAGACCTGCCAATGATGTGGTTCACTCCACAGGAGGCATTGCGTCAGGTCCTGTTTCCTTCATGAAAGTGTTTGATGCAGCTACAGAAGCAGTAAAGCAAGGAGGTACCCGCAGAGGAGCAAATATGGCAATTTTGCGTGTTGATCATCCTGATATTATACAGTTTATTACCTGTAAGGAAGATAACAACGTTTTGAATAACTTTAATATCTCTGTGGGTATCACGGAAGAATTCATGGAAGCAGTAAAGGCAGATGGAGAATTTGAGCTGATCAATCCCCGAAATGGAGCAGTCACAGAAACTGGCTCTGCCCGAGAGATTTTTGACTTGATGGTGAAGATGGCATGGAAGAATGGAGATCCGGGCATCATCTTCTTGGACAGAATCAATAGAGACAACCCCACTCCTGAACTGGGTGCTATTGAGTCTACCAACCCCTGTGGTGAACAGCCCTTGTTACCTTATGAATCGTGCAACCTGGGGTCCATCAATGTGGCCAGGATAGTTACTGGCGGAAGAATTGACTATGACCGGTTGCAGCAGATTGTGCATTTAGCAGTTCACTTTTTGGACAATGTTATTGATAAGAACAACTTCCCCCTATCTCCGATGGAAGAGATGACCAAAGGCAACCGGAAAACTGGGTTGGGCGTCATGGGCTTTGCAGATATGCTGATCAAGCTAAAAATTCCCTACGATTCTGAAGAAGCACTGCAAAATGCAGAGGAGCTGATGAAATTCATATCCTGTGAAGCGATGAAAGCTTCAGAAGAACTGGCCAAGACCCGGGGACCCTTCCCCAATTTCTCACGTTCTGTGTATACGGGAGAGATCAGAAATGCTGCCCGGACTACCATTGCTCCCACTGGCTCATTAAGTATTATTGCCAACTGCTCTTCTGGTATTGAGCCGTTGTTTGCAGTATCCTTTGTGCGGAAAAACATATTGACTGATGTGCAGATGATCGAGGTCAACCCCTTATTCGAGCAGGAAGCCAAGGAGCGAGGATTCTGCACTCCAGAATTGATGGGAAAGATTGCACAGGAAGGCAGTGTCCAGGAGCTGGAAGAAGTCCCTCTTGATGTGCAGCACATCTTTGTCACAGCCCACGATATCACACCGGAGTGGCACATTAGGATGCAGGCAGCTTTCCAGAAGTATACAGATAATGCAGTCTCTAAAACGGTGAACTTTCCGCATTCTGCCACAGAAGAAGATGTGGCCAGAGTGTTCCATCTGGCATACGAGCTGGGGTGTAAAGGAGTCACAGTATACAGGGATGGCTCCAGAGAAACCCAAGTATTGAACAAGGGGAAAGAAAAAGAAAAGGGAAAAGAAATAGGGAAAGGAAGAGATAGAATTCCCCGACCGAGACCTGAGATGACTGTGGGAGGCACGGTAAAGGTTAACACAGGCTGTGGAAGCTTGTACGTGACCATAAATGAGGATGAACATGGACTGTGTGAGGTCTTCGCCCGCATGGGAAAGTCTGGCGGCTGTATTTCATCGCATTCTGAAGCTATTGGGCGGTTAATATCTTTAGCATTACGAGCAGGAGTGGACACTGAATCAGTTTTAAAGCAGTTGAAAGGCATCAGGTGCCCGCGCATCGGATTCCACGATGGGGAGAAAGTGCTCTCCTGTGCCGATGCAATCCAGATCGCTATTCAGCGGTATATCGGCAATGGAGCAAGTTCAGTGCAGCTAAGTCTGGATCAATTGAACGATGGGTTGTGGGGAAGATGTCCTGAATGTCCTGAGTGTGGAGCCATGCTGGAGATGCAGGAAGGGTGCCTGAAGTGCAGATCCTGCGGTTACTCAGAATGTTAGCTTTCGCTTTTTTAATATTTTCCTTTTTACATTTTCCTTTTCATATTTTACATTTTAAAGTGAATCTCTTTTTCTGCAGAAGGTGAGAGCAGTCACAAGATGCCTGAACATCAACTGAGTGCCCAAAGCAAGGTTTTTAAGTATTTTCACCATAGTGTGAACAATGAACCTGCAAACCCTTCTGAAGACATTGAAGAGCTACGGCTACAACGACCAGTATACAGCACAGGTGATGAACACCCTTTTCAGAGCATATACAGATCATACCTACTCCCAGAAAATCGCTCCCACAAAAGAGACCAGGTTTTTTACAGCATTTCGTCTTCTTTCAGATGAAAATGGGTATCTTGTATTTACTTCGGAAGGGTTGAAAATTGCTGAACAGTTGACTGCAGAAAGAGCCAAGAACATATCTGAAGAAATGAAACGAGCTGATGCTTTTTTTGTGCTAAAATTTATGCATCCCTTTTTGGAAGAGCCAGAAATTCAGTTCTTGCTCACTTCGCAACTGGGCAAAATCTACAAGAGAACAATGAATTTCCTGCAGAAATCAGGACTAGCGTACTTTAATGGGAAAGAATTTCGGGCCCCCAAAAATCTTCACACTTTTTTTGAGTTTCCCTTTAAGGAAGAACCATTCGAAGATGTTTTGAGGAATATTAGAGCGTACATACGGCTTTCTCCTTTAAATGAAAGGATAATGAGAGTCCAATTCTCTGACATGCGGGACTGCAAGGCAGAAATTATGCAGGCAGTAAAGGATATGAGGGCGCAGGGAATTATTAAAGAATTTGTGAGAGGAAAAGGATATTCTTTCCGAGTGCTGGACGCGCGCAGATACAATAATTATGCTCAGAACTTGCTGAACCGTGCCTTGCAGAAGTTAGCATTCGTTCCCTTACCTGAAGCGTATGAACAGCCTGTGTACTGTGGATGGGATTCTGTGGGGTTGCTGGATGAATATCCAGTTCCCGAGGGGACATCCATGAATATATTACTATTTGGAGATCCCGGCCCCCTAAAGCAATTATGGGCCCAGCACTACACGTATGGTGAATTATTGAGTGGGAAAGGGGCTTTGTATGTGAGCATTACCTCTCCCCCCAGAGATATAAGAAAAAACTTTACTCGATTTAACAAGGATATCACCACCTTTGAAGAGGAAGATAGATTCCTCTTCATTGACTGCTACCCCCACAGACAGAAATCCACAGAATTTGCTGCTCCCATTGATTCCAGTTCATTGACTGATTTCGGCATGACATTATCTGAGGCTTCTCAACACATACGTGCAGAGTCCGGGGTGGTGGTCTTTGATTCACTATCCAATTTGATGCTGTATTTCGATCCTGAACAGGTAATAAAATTTGCGGTAAATCAGGCCTCAAAACTGAAAGAGGGTGGATGGACTGGCATCTTTATAGTGGAAAAAGGAGTGAACGATGAAAAAATTGAAAATTCTCTTAAATTCTTGCTGGATGGTGTCTTTGAGATTCACCATGGCGAATTTCGCATTCAGTGGATTCGGGGAATGGTGGACAAACCTGCTTCTTACGCTCTGGATATTTCAAAAAGAGGGCTAATATTGCTGCCAAAGAGGTAATCTGATGAATTCTGAAAATGAGAGGAAAAATAAGAATGAAATTTGGAGTAAAACAAAAAATAAAGAAAGAGAAAAAGAGAAAGAGGAAGAGGAAAAGAAAAAAAATCCAAAAAGTGGTATCAAGAGTAAAGCTCATACCGGAGAGCACATACTTTTCCGAGCGTTATCCACAGTATTTGAAGGTATGTCTGTAAAAAAAGTAGAACTTGACAAGAGAAACTATTTCCTGATCCATTATGAGAAAGATATGGACTGGGATGACATTCTGAAAGCAGAACGCCTTGCCAACCGCATCATTTCAGAAGAAAGACCAGTGAAACAGATTACGGGTTCTAAGAAAGACGTTGCAGAGCAGTTCCCCCAGTTGCGAGTGAGATGGGACAGAATAAAGGATGAAACAGTCACTGTGGTGGAAGTCGAAGACTTTGACTGGGCAGCCTGTGTGGGAGAACACGTTTCAAACACGAGAGAAATCGAGTACATTATGGTTACCCGGGTAACATCAGTGGGAAAAGGGTACTATGAAGTGGAATTTGAAGTGGCTGAAAGGGCAAAAAACCTTGCCTTGGAAAGAGCTCACCTGGCCAGAAAGGCAGCATCTGTGTTAAGAACTTCCTTTGATGAACTTATTCAGACAGTAAAAAATTTGAAAGAAACTCAGGAGCATCTGACCGAATCAGTTCGAGCATTGACCCAGACTGTCATGTCCAAGGTTGCTCCTGAGGATATTGAAGGGGTTTCAGTGTACATTGAAGATGTATCTGGTGCAGATCGGAGGACACTTCGGAAAGCAGCATCAAAGCTGGCAGGAGAAAAAGATAGTCTGGTGGTCTTTGTAGAGCAAGTAGAAGATGCATTTCTAGTGGCAGCACGAGGCCCTTCCTTGGTTATTGACTGCACAGCTTTAGTAAAGGTAATCCTTCCTGAAGGAAAAGGAGGGGGCAAACCTGAATATGCGCTGGCCAGTTCATCCACAAAGGTTGACCTGAAAGAAGCCAAAGAAAGAATCAGGCAATTTTTAAGAAAACCAAAGCAAATAACAGAGAGTTAGTTCCCAGAAAATCCATGAATCCAGAAATCATGGGGATAACCACATTGTCCGGGTCCAGCCCGAATCGAGTTGACACAATAGCTGCATAATACGAAAAGAAACTGACTACAATGGCAATGAGTAATCCAGCACACAGACACGCAGTGACCGCCGCATACAATGAGGGAAACTCCAGGTGGAGAAGGCTGCTGGCTAAAAAAGCTAACACTCCGATGGCTGGAAATAAAGTTATTCCCAGGAGTGCAGTTATGGAAAAATCTTCTAGTGCATCTCTGCTGGGCTTCAGTGTGGGTTCGATCATACCTAAATGGAGCGATGTAGATAATCGAGAGCTTAAAATGCCTCCCAATGCTCCTCCTCCTTCCAGAAAAGGAGGTACTAATATGAAAAGCCCGCTCATCAGCAGGAACTGATTGATTCTGGCATTGATTAGCAATCCAGATCCTATACTCAAACATGCAGATGCTATCAGAATGAAGAAACTGTCCTTAACCACCTTGGAGGTGAACCCAGGTTTTTTCCAGAAAAAAAGAAAGCCGCATAATACACAAGTGAATACAATTGCCGAAAAAAAGACATTCTTCCATATTAACAATTTGACTGCAACGAACAGACAGGGTAACGTAATTAAATCTCCCACTGAGGTAATCAAGGGCGCAGTCACATTGTCTGGATCCCATCCTCGGGAAAAGCTCTGGAAAGAAATCACCAATGTAAAAAACAGAATAAAAATGCTGGAGAGTAATCCTCCTAAAACAGATACTACCACCAAATCTATGACAGAAATTGAAGAAAATTGAAAAAGAAAAGCAGTAATTCGGGAGAGGACACCTAAAAAGAAAGAAACCACCAAGGTCAAAAAGAGAGAAGCAGCAATATTTCCAGTCACTAGTGGTGATCGGCTCAGTGCAGAAAGCTCTCCCATGTGAAGTGCAGTACTGATTCGAGACCCTAGGGAAGCAAAAATATTCCCCCTCATACCGATGGCTGCAGGCACCATGATAATGAGCCCAGGAAGTAATTCTAGCTGCTCAGAAAATACTCCTAAATAAATGCCACCCAGCAGTGATCCTAAAGATGCCAGAATCAGAGAAAGAATTCCCTGTCTGAACACTGCAGCCCGTTGAGAGATGAATTCCAATCGCCCAGCTAGGGAGATTACCACAGCTTTCTTCTCTCTTAGGGAGATCTTTATGCGTTGAAATATCGTTGTCCCATATGATCGCCTCACTTTTTTTAGTAAAAAGATTATGAGCATTCCCATAAAGGGATTATCTAATAATTCTTTTTCTCAGTCGCAGCTTTTTTCAGCTAGAGAGAGCCAAAGGTAAACAAGGCTGTATCTAGCTTTTCACAAACAAGACAACATCAATCAGGAACTGGTCTTCACAGCCACTGAAACACACAACGCATGCATCAGAGGTCGCAAACATATCACTTTACAGAAGTATTTAAAGCTATCGATTAACCATTCCTGGTGGATGGCCTTTCCAGAACGAGCAGTCCACCTGTCTGTTGTACAGGCTATCTGGAATTTTCTGCATTCAGCCCATTGAAGGTCAGCAGACTATTTACCTGGTTCAATTGTGCTTTTTTTGGCTCTCGTAGTATGTTGAAATTTGATTATGGCAAGCAAAAACCTGACAAAATAATGCAACCATAGCTTTTTATACTAGGCAAAACCTTTCCCACCAATGGACCGCATTAAGGAAGAGATTTCAGATTATCTGGAGAGAGTGAGGTCATTCTCCAGAAACTCCAAACTATTTTTATTCAGTCATTCCCTAACCACAGTAGGGCTGGGCATGTTTGCAGTCATTTTTAACCTGTACATTCTGGAGCTGGGATTTTCTGCCAGCTTTTTGGGATTGATCATTTCTTCCAATCTCATTTCTTCCGCTCTCTTTCTATTTCCTGGTGGGGCCCTCTCTGATAGAATTGGCAGGAAAAATACGTTACTCATATCTACTGGGTTAATGTTCTGGTCAATCATCATTTTATGTACAGTAACAGATCGGTGGCTTCTCCTTGCTGCAAACAGCGTGAGAGGAATTTCCAATTCATTAATCCAAATATCCATTGATCCTTTTATTATGGAGCAGAGCGATGATTACGAGAGAATGCACTTATTCTCTTTTGATGCAGCATTGAGAAGTTTCTCCAGGATGGTGGGAACCCTCATGGGTGGGGTTCTGCCTGCAGTTTTTGCAGTTACAGTGTTAACCCTGGCAGGACAGTACCAGTATACGCTGTACTGTGCAGGGGTATTTACCGTCCTGGCCTTTTTCCCTGTCCTGTTCATTAAAGAGAAAAGGATAATAATTGACCACACAACTGCATCAGAACCACTGTTTTCAGGGAAACGAATGTTTGTGCTCAAGTTTGCAGCAACCAGTATTATTATTGGATTTGGAGCTGGTATTGTGGTCCCCTTTTTCAACGTGTATTTCTCTCAGGAGCTGCATGCCAGCTCAGCGCAGATTGGGTTAATCTTTTCCATCAGCGAACTATCAATGGGGATAGCATTCCTGGTTCTTCCCTTCTTGGTGCGGCGGTTTGGGAGGGTAGGGTCCACTGTGTTGACCCAGTACGTATCTATACCGTTTTTGTTGTTGATAATGGTGGCCACCAGATTATTCTCTGCTTTTGTTGGCTTTTTCATGCGGATGACTTTAATGAATATGGCGCACCCTGCTCAGCGAAATTTCTACATGGATGAAATATCTGAACATGAACGGGGGAAAGCAGCCAGTATTTCCCAGTTTGGTTCTACTGTTTCCAGAGCATTTGGATCAAATTTGGGTGGGTATTTAATCGCCACAGGGAACTTCACTTACGCTTTTCGAATAACAGCTGTCTTCTATGTGGTGGGTACCACACTGTTTTATCTGTTCTTCAGGAAAAAAGAAATTGGAGATGGTATCTAGGCAGAGGTTAATTCTGCAGGTGGGGTTGAAAACAGAAATTGAAAACAGAAAGCAGAAAAATGAAAATTGATGTAATTTAAACAGTATCTATGGCAGCAACTTGAGATTTTCTCTCCTTTTTGATCAAGCTGCGTTTCAGCACTTCAGTGTGACTGCATTGTACTATAGGTTCTTGCCCTTCACATAGGAATAAATCCCAAAAATGACTAACGTCAAAATGCACCCTAACACTACCAGTATCACTGGATTCTGCAGTGAAAAAAAGGATTCTATCTGACCTGCAGCAGCCTGCTTGGTTATCTCCAGAGGCAGTCCTTCTGTTTCTGCTGGCGCCATGAGGGCTTCAGTCTGTACACTGGTTCTGGTCACCCTTCTCACTAAAAATCCTGCTGCTCCTGCAACAACCACAGCTAAAGCCACTGTCAGAGGAGTAACCACTGAGGACTTCACTGCATCTTTGATATAGGATATGGTTTCTTCTTTCTGGTATGGTATGATCAAGATAGCCTGCTTGGCAGGACCGTAATACTTGATTTCCCGCAGTTTCTTGGACATGCGGGTTTTCACCACTTTAATAATGCCAATCTCCAAGAATCGTTCCAAATGAAACATAACTGTGGGGAGAGGAATATCCAGTTTCTGTGCGACTTCAGAGGCTGATTTCGCCCTCCCTTTATACAAATATTCCAGAACTTCCCGTCCCCGATCATTGGCAATCTGCATGGCCAGTAATTTTGCCTTTTCTTCATCTGTTCTGAAGACGTGGAGTATTTCATCCAGGTTCATAATACTGATTCTCAGTAAGAGAATATAAAGGTTTCACATGAGTTCAAAATCAGTTGAAGCCTTTATGAAAAGGTGCGAATTTCTCTCAGCAGAACATCTACCGGATCTTCCATGCGTGATAGAATGTGACGTGCTTTCTCCCGGTATCCAGCACCAGATACGAACTCTCTCGCATAAGATAGGATCTCTGGCACTGAAAGAGAGTGCTTCTTCAGGTTTAAATCAATCAAGTACTTGGTGACAGACAGCAATTTCTCAGGATAGGTGGATATGGCTGGTGTTCCTACACAAATAGCTTCTCGATTCATGGAACCTCCCGCACTGATCACCACATCTGCATAGTGCATCAGACTTAGAGTGTCTACTGCTTTTTCTGGTATAACAGTATTGGGGAAGCTCAACACTTTTTTCTGTTCTTCAAATCGGGGGAAGACCACGACCTGNTCAAAAGTATTGTTCTGCAGTATTTTTTTGATAATAGTTTTCTTCCTGTCCCCATTGAAGTAATTGGCTTTGGCTGGTTCTGGGCGCATGACTACAATTTTCTTGTCTGTATCCAACCCCAATTCAGTCAATACACCAGGATCTGGTGTGAAATCATGCACATGTGCTAATTCGCAAATACCCTCAAATTGGATTAAATCCTCTTTTCTGACCCCAAACTGCATAATTTCCTGTGCAGGGATGCATTTGGGTGCAATCACCTTGGTAGACAAGGGCAGCATTAATTTATTCTGAGCGACAGCATGTTCATTGTCCACAACACACAGTGAAGGGATCTGTAACCCGTAGGCCACTCGAGATGCTTCCACTGAATGCTTGAAAACAGCTAGATCCACTTCTTCATCTGCTATAAAATCTGTAAGATCTAAAATTCGCTTTGCACTGGCTTTCAGCTTTTCTTTAACATCTGAGCCACCGTGATTCCCGATAACAGTATACGGAATATCATTCAAATTTAAAATTTCAGGGACAGAATCAAACGCTCTGGTGGTCACTATCACATCTACTGCTTTTTCTTTGAGTTTTCTAATTACCTGCTTGAAGAAATGCGCATGGGGAGCATTTGAGATATCTATCCACACTTTCATTGAATATGTTAGAGAGTCTCACAGATTTAAGGGTTCCTCACAAATGATTTTCATTCTTTTCTAATGCTGTGCAACAGGGAATAATTGTGCACAAATGTAGTGGAAAACGCTTCCAAACAATTTCTATCATTACATTTCTCCCTTCAAGAGAGAAAAAGGTTACAGAGAGAGGAGTCCTGCTTTCTTCGCCCATGAAACATACCCTTTCCTGGCCATATTGAACATATTGGTTTTGACATCGAAATCAAGATCATTTGTTTCTTTGTACAGGTATTTGTACATCTTGAGGTACTCTTCTTTGGTTTTACATGACATCAACTTTCCCACACCAGTAGGAGTGATCTGAATAAGAAGGTCTGGCTTGTCATGTTCGCCTTTTTTGATTTCAGTTCCTTTTTTGGTTTGTTCCACTGTGAAGAATTGGTCTTCAACTTGGTATAAGAGAACACCCCCTTTTTTGATTTCTGAGAAAATATCAGTGTGTCCTCGTAAATAACCCATGAATAATTCTAGGTATTCGGATTCTGCCTCTGAAACCATACCGGGCTGCAACAGCTGTGCATACAATTCCGCTAAATCTACAACTTGTGCACCTGCATCTTTCAGGTTTGCTTCACAGTACGGACAGGCAGAGATAATCAGTCTCCCATCTGCTTCAGAACGTCGTTCTTTTGCTATAGTCACTGCAAGATGAGGATCATACGTTTTGATCCCTGCTCCTGATCCACAGCACCATGCAAATTCTTTGTTCCGGCGCATTTCCTGAAAGTCAATGCCAGGAATTGCCTTGATTAAATTGCGCGGCTGGATATACACACCGCAGTGCCGTCCTAAATGGCAGGGGTCATGGTAGGTAACCTTCTTGTTGAAAGGATTGACAGTTAACCCATGTTCTCTCCTGTAGTTATCAAGGAATTCGGTGATATGTAAAACGTTCACGCCGTAGTCTAATTTCAACGTTCTGTAGCAACCTGCACAGGTAGTGACAATGGTTTCTGCGCCTGATTCTTTAAATAATTCAATATTCTTGTCTTTGACTTTCTCAAATTCCGTTACAGCTCCTATCCGCTTAAGAAGTGAACCGCAACACGTTTCTTTTTTCCTCAAGTATGCAAGAGGGATATCCAGTATTTCAAATATGGTGACCACTGATTGTGCGAGGTGAGGATTCAACAGCGAGCATGAACAGCCAGCAAAAAATAGTGTATCTCCCTTTTCAGGCAGATCAAATGCTGCAGCCCATTCCGCTTTTCTGTATCGGGGCATATACCAGGGATTATCATAATTTTTAATAGAGGCAATCAATGGTTTGTGCTCTGTCCTGGTGAACCCCTTTTCTGTTAAAATGGATCTGAAATTCTCTACAATGCCAGGTACATCAATACCCTCTCCTAATTGCGATATGCACACTTCTTTGCAGCTTCCGCATTCCAAACAATTGTAAAACAAATCTGCTACATCTTCATTAATATCTTTTCCTTCTACAACTTCTCGTAACACCATGAACCTGCCCCGTGCAGTATAAGAGTCAAATCCCAGTTGATTCTTGATGGGGCATACCTGGTACACCCCTTTGTGGGCAGATTCTATCTTTACAGATTCTCTGCAATCTCCACAACGAGAGCAAGCATATATATCAGATATATATTCTTCGAGCATGGAACCACATCATACTTTATAGGTTGTAGGTTCTATGGGAATGGCAGTCTGTGCTCATTTAAAAACCTTGTGCTGATGCATTCTCAAAAATTACCACGTCTCTTACAATCAGTAGTTGCTTGATTCAGTATGCTATGAAATGATATCATTGATTCTGTCCTCTTTCAATGCTTCTTTAATTTCTCTGGCAATTCTTCTCCCTGCACTCATGGGTTCAAAATACTTAGCATACGTATATGGTGAATACGGGACATAAAAATTGGTGCCTGCCACAATTCTGGCTGAGATTTCAAAGACCACAATTTCTGGTTTGTCAGTGACTATAGTTTCCAGACAAAAAGGACCAATTAACCCTTTTTCATGTAGGTTTTGAGATGCTTCCACCACCTTGTCCCCAATGTCAAATACCTGGTCCAGCAGTGATTCTCTGATCACCAAGGGAAAATTTCCTACCACCACGTAGGTAGGTTCTCTCTCTGGAAAGGTATGGACTGCATCTGCAGTAGTTTCGTATCTTCTATCGATACTGGTTAATTCCAGCTCTTTTTGTAATGGGGAGTAAAAGTAGTGAAAGTACATAGTAACTCCGTGAATCCATTCCTGAATCTGGACGTCCCCTTTTTTTTCTTTCTTTTGGTAGAACTCTTCAGGTGAACTAACGGTGAAATACCCTTTTCCTCCCTTGGCTCCATGATACTTGACAATAACCCGTCTGTCAATATCCTCTGGTTCAAAGGTTTGAGGAATTCGTATACCTGCTTTGAGAAACCATTCTCTTTCCAATTTTCGATCAGATTCATGTCTGAACAGGTATTTATTCCCAAAAATGGGAACGGAAAACTCATTTTCCAAAAAATCTAAATCTAGATACGAAATATATGAGCCATGAGGGATTAGTACAACATCTTTTTTCATTAAGTCCTCTTGAAGGTTTTTTCTTCTCAATTCAGAGAGACTGTCTAGATAGATGATTGTATCTGCTACAGCAAACCGTTCGTAAAATGTTCTCTTTTTCTCACAGAGCAGTATGGTTTTGAATCCTTCATCTTTGGCGCCTGCCAGTATGTTTAATGCAGAATGCGAACCCAGTGTACCTATGGTTACCATGAACCTCTTTTTGATACTGTTATTTAAGCCTTTTGAAGTGACATGCCAGTAGTATGGAACTCTTTGTGAACTGTTCCAATCAGGTGAGAAATCAGGTCACATTTTAGAGGAAGCAGCATAGATCCTCCACTGGTGAAAAGCGCTTTCCATACAGTATATGCCACCTTCTCTGTTCCATCTTTTTTCATGAGCCCTGTAGTATCATTATCTAAATCGCACTGCCATGGCCAGCCCACAAAATGCAATTCAATTCCCTGTGCTGCGGTCAGTCTTCCACATAACTGAAGAAGGAAATCAGCTTGCCCCTGTTCACCACCAAATGCATCTGCAGAAGACCAGGCCACTTCTGAAAACCCCACAGGTTTAGCAGGCATGTAGTGTGCTCCTCTATAATAGTAATCATCAGGGATATCATCAGGAACTGTTATCGTTTTCACTGCAAAGGGATAGCTGGTAAAAACCAGAACATCCATCTTTTGTGGATTAAACAGCTGCAACACATCAAGGTCAGCTTCACGATTCTCTGCAACTATTTCTCGAGAAAACGTACAGAAAACCTTCGTTTGTGGGGAAATCTCTTTGACAGCATCGTATATGTCTTCATACAATGTTATGTAATGTTGAAATCCATTGGAGCCAGTTATTCCATATTTTTCATACCAGCGATTGACTTCATTGCCCAAAGATAAGTACAGTGGTTTTACTGCAGTTACAATGTCCAACGCAGCTTTCTTGTATATATCTCTCCATTCTGGGTTTGATAATGAGGCTTCCATTCCGGGAGGAGTCTTCAGTGTAACATTGACATCTATGAAGGACATATGAATGAGTGGAATCATCCCATTGGTCCTGATTAAGTCATCCACAAAAGTCTTGCCCCAGCTGCCAGACAAATCATCTGCCAACTGGTAAAAGGGAGTCGGTCTGCCCCATACAGGAACGAATTCGCAATATTCAGAGATAGTACTGTACGCTTCCTCTAAGGATTGTCCTTCTCTTGGTATGGGGAGCATGCCCATCAGGAACCCCCTCTCTGGAAGTTTAGGGGAATCTGCAGGAATAACCTGTGAAGACTGCTGTGCACAGCCTGTGAAGAAAAAAATCACAATAAAACCTGCTGCAACCTGTCTTTTCTTGTTCATGGAGTCACTAGGTTATCTTCTTTTATATTATTTTTGTACCAATTCGAAAATGTTCATTGGTGGCCTTTCGTTTCCAAAAAATCCTCTGATTCAATGGATGAATCCAGCTGAATTGCACCTTCTGGACACTCTAAAACACTGCAACCACAAAACCAACATTCATCAGGACATACAACGATTGGGGGTTCATTTTTCTCAAAATGTAGTCTTTTCATTGCTTATAGTGTAGAAGTGACAGTAAGTACTGATACAAACTGATCGATATTAAATGGAGCGTCAAGGCCTCCCCAGGCTATTTTGACCCATTCGTTCTTTTCCATTTCATCTAAGAAGTCTTGCTAATTCCAAATATATTTTTTTAGTAAACACATTTCTGGCATTAAATACCGCAGAAATCAAAATTATTCTTTTCAGATTCTATATTTGGAGATCAATGGATATTTTTCGTAGGTTCAGTCCATTTGAGTACCAGAAAAACTGGCATTCGTTTGAATCCTTGCTTTTCCCAGAATCTAACACTTTGTTCAGTCACTGTAGCGCTCACAGAGGGTGCACCTCGATGGGACAGCTCTTTACATGCTGCATTCACTAACGCAGTACCAATTCCTTGCCGCTGGCAATGGGGGTGCACTGAAAGAAGGTGTATAAGAGCTCGGGAGCCATCATAGATTGCTTTTATGAATCCGCAGGGATTTTCTGTTTCAGCAACCAGGAATACTGCAGTTTCACAGCTTGCTACTCTTTTCATGGCATGTGGTCCTTCAATAACTGGATAGTTGTATTGGTTGTTCAAGGTGAGAATCTCAACCAAAAAATCTATATCAGATTCTTCAAAGGATCGTATTTTGAATTCCATAGAATCTGTTCTTCTGTCAGTTTGTAAAGGTTTCCTCTCATTTTTAGGGTTAAATTTCCTAATCGTTTTGTCCAGCACTGGTGCCAAAGCTCTGCTGAAGAGTTCCTTCAATACGGATTTCACGCAAAGAATTGGTCTGGGCAGTTGATACTGGATTCGGCCCTATGCAGTGGTTCATATA
>JGI2172J19969_10000538_pt1 | contig 16277 bp, 13 predicted proteins | sample DeeMarSWOR230_32_FD_19969 | JGI IMG/M metagenome (IMG submission 19969)
GTAGCCAAAGTTGCTGGTATATTGGCCGCAAAAAATACGAGTTCAATGATTCCACTTTGCCATCCTCTCCCCTTAACCAACGTGGAAATTAGATTAGAGATCGCTACTGAATCTGGGGTGACAGCGGAGACAACTGTAAAGACCAGAGCGCAGACAGGAGTTGAGATGGAGGCGCTAGTTGCGACTGCTGTGGCGTTGTTGACAGTGTGGGACATGACGAAGCAATATGAAAAAGATGCAAGCGGTCAGTATCCACATACCTTCGTAGAAAACATACGTGTCGTTCATAAGGTGAAGGGAACGAGCAGATGAGTGAAACAGCCCTTAGGCACAAGGCTGAGGCACCGAAGAAGCTGAGTTTTGCGGTCATCGTCTGCAGTTCCTCTCGCTATATGGATCTCAAGGCAAGAAAATCCGTTGATGATCCATCCGGTGATCTGATCGTTGAGACTCTACAAAGGAGTGGCCACGGAGTGATCTCTAGGGAGATTCTGCCTGACGACGCAGTGTTGATAGAGAAACATGTTGCCAAAGCCATAGGATCAGAAGGGATTGATGCAATCATCGTGTGCGGTGGAACGGGGATTAGCCCTAAGGACGTGACGATAGAGGCGGTGAGGCCTTTGTTGATCAAGACCCTGCCAGGTTTTGGAGAGTTATTTAGGAAGCTGAGTTTTTGTGAGATTGGCTCCGCGGCTGTCTTGACTCGTGCCTTAGCTGGTGTGGCAGATCATGGGAAGGCTGTTTTCTGTATTCCTGGCTCGCCTCAGGCTGCAAAGCTTGCTTTGGAAAAGCTTATCTTACCAGAAGCGGGTCACATACTGAAACATTCCCGCGAAGAATAGGTTTCCAGCATGATCTATGACGACTACGGGCGCCCAACCCTCAACCTACGGATATCAGTCACGCAGAAGTGCAACCTGCAATGCCCATATTGCCACAAGGAAGGGGAAACGTCTCCCTTAACCGAAATGTCTGTGGATGAGATTGAACGCATAGCCCACGTAGCGCTTCAACTTGGCATCTCCAACATAAAACTAACAGGAGGAGAACCCCTCATGCGCCCAGAAATCGTGCAGATCGTTGAGGGCATTTCCAATCTTCGGGGCCTTCGGGATTTGTCCATGACCACGAATGGGACTCTTCTAGCGCCTTTAGCAAGGAGACTCCGTAAAAGTGGCTTAATGCGAGTAAATGTGAGCATTCCCACTTTGGACGCTAACACTTTTCGGAGTGTGACTGGTGGTAACTTGCGGGACGTGATAGAAGGGATCAAAGAGGCTGTGGAAGCTGGGCTGTACCCAGTGAAGTTGAATATGCTCTTGTTACGGCGTATCAACGATAGAGAAGTTGAAAGAATGATCATGTTTGCCGAGCATGGTGGCACGATTCTGCAGTTGATTGAGTTGGAGCCCATGAATATCGATGAGGCATATTATAGGCGCCATCACATTGTGCCGAATGGGATAGAAGAAGAACTTGAGAAGCGGGCTGTGGAAGTAAGGACCCGCAAGGACATGCAGGACCGGAAAGTATACTTCCTGCCCCACGTCAAAGTAGAGGTGATACATCCTATTGAGAACACTGAGTTCTGCGCCCATTGTACTCGCATTCGAGTTACCAGTGACGGAAAACTGAAACCCTGCCTGATGAGAAACGACAACCTGGTCGACATCCTAACGCCGCTGCGTAGCGGAGCTGACGACGACCAATTGAAACAAATGTTCGTCAAAGCCATCAAAAGACGTGAACCATACCACAAGATAATTAAGATCACGGCTTCTTAGAGACCTCTTTCTGCAACGTTTCCTTTATGAGAACAGCGAACAGAATTGTGCTTGGAATACCTGCAAGTATGGATGCGTAGAAGACATACTTCGGATATATCTCAAAGGCATAATACGAAACGAGAAGCCCTCCCAACGCTGGTCCTATCACCGCAGCTGCCTGATCAATAGCCCTAAAGACTCCAAGAGCAGTTGCACGATATTCTTTGTCAACAAGCTCGGTCGGTAGCGTCATGGATGAGGCTGACTCTAGGCCTACAGTGCATCCAGATATAGCTTCTATGATTATTATATGATAAAACGCATTTGCTTGGGTCATAGCCAACGTGGTTAGCGGTCCTACGATCAACCCCATTAGTATAAGAGGTTTTCTCCCCATTTTGTCTGACAACATTCCACCGGGGATCTGCGTAATGGCCATGCATACGCTGAAAACCGTTGAAGATATGCCGATCTGCAACTCGTTCATACCAATCACTTTCTGATAAAAGAAGAGATAGTACATCCCAGCGATGTTGAAGGAGATGCCCGACAGCAAACTAAAAACAATGTAAACCCTTGTGCTGGTGCTGGAGTTCCATGTTAATTTGATCTTCTCTGCGAAGCCAAGACGGTTTCTACGACTCTCGGCTACGTTGGAGGGTAACTGTCCTTCAACTTTCGTTTCTTCAAGAAACATTAGTCTTGACAATGCTACGCTGAAGAGGATTAGAGACGCTATGAGGAATAGAAAACGGTAGTTCCCTCCAAGCGAGATGTACCCTCCAAGAACTGGTGCAATTAGCCCGCCTATCCCCAGAATGAAATAGAACGTTGCGAACCCAGTCGCTCTTTTTTTGGCTGACACACTCTCGGAAACCATTGCCTGCGCGCCTGGTTGATAGAGCATAATCCCGAGTTGTGTAATGATGAGCAAAAGAACCGCTATATACCACGAGTTCACCCAGAATAAAGGAAAGAGCGCGGCCGCGTACACTAGCCCTCCTGTGACTATGAGCGTTTTTCTTCCGTAGATGTCTGCGCCGTGCCCACCAACTACCTGGATTGAGGCTCTTGCGGCTGCAAGTATAGATGAGATTCCGCCAAACAGGGCGATTGAGACTCCAAGGCTTTCGAAGTATAGCGGTAGGAACGTGCCGTAGAGGGGCATTGCTATGTTAAGGAATATCGCTGATATGCCCATGACTAGGATATTCCTCTCCGCGAAGACGCTCGCTACGGACTTTAAAGCTCTCAACTTGCATGCCCTAGACTGAATTTGGCCTACAGCCCATTAGAAATCAAGTATATTAAAGATTCGGCTGCTCTCTTGACATTTTACCATAAAAAGGCAACAATCGAGCTCTCGAACGGAAGCCTGAAACTTATCGGTTTCTGTGTAAAGAACCTTTACAACTACTTGGCGCCGTTGGGCATTAAATATTCTACCATGTCATTATCTAAGTCAAGCCATTCTGCAATGCCCTTTGCCATCTCTGGGTTATTTTCAGCGATCACTCTTAAGTATGGTAAAACCTCGTTTGCCGCTCTACTGGAAGACATGTGGCATCTCTTCCTGATTTTCATGCCTATCTTCGACAGCATCTGCCGTTCACTCCTGGTCCCGGACAGCCATCGTATTCGCTCTGGAAATCGAAACGGAACCCATCCAGAAGGCTTAGACCTTTCCCTCGACATAGCCACGCCAGCGGTCATAAAATCAATAACATAACGTAGTAGACTCCAGTTCTGCGTTGTTCTGATTCGCCCCATATATAAATCGGCTAGAGCTAAGTAGTCCATAGCCTTAGCCAAGTCATGGGGATCAGTGAGCTGATAGGGCACGTTCTCATAGATCCATTGAAAGAGCATGTCTCGATCAACATCAGCCTGGTCAGTAGCTCTCTTGGCTTCTCGGCAATCCTTAGAATAAAAAATAGTCCTTAAAACATTGAAGATCACGTCTTTGCGATTACGTTCAGCCAACCACTGAACATCCTCGTAGGCAAGTCGCTTCCGACCCTGGGCTAGAGCTTGCAGGTCGTTAACAGCAGACCGGACATCACGCCCGGAGCGATCAGCTAAAAACTTCAAAGACTCCTCATCAACATTGATGCCCTCACGTGCACAGACCATCTTAAGATGATTCATGACCTGGCGAATGGTCGGCTTCTTGAACTCGACGAGAAGACAATATCTACGAAGCGTTCGAAACCTTGGGTCATAAGCGTTATTCGCTACGAGTACAACTGGGCACTTAGCTGCTTTGACGATTTCAGTGACAGCTCGCAGACCACCCCTATCAGAGGTTCCAGTGATCCCATCTAACTCGTCCAGTAAAATCAACCGTCTGCCACCGAGCAGAGTGCCGTACTGAGAAGCCAAGCCAGCAAAGCGTTGAACTGCATCAGCTGTTCGGTAGTCGCTCGCATTCTTCTCCACCAGTTCCAACCCTAGATCGTTGGCTAGTGCTTCGACACAAACAGTCTTTCCTATTCCAGGTGGACCATGCAAGAAAGCCGCCCTCTTCTTGGGGACGCCCTCGCTCCACGACTTAACCCACTCAGTGAACTTGCGGATTGACTCAGCATTCCCGACAACCTCCGACAAGGTTCTGGGCTTATACTTCACAGTCCAAGCGGCGTACAAACGAGCCCTAACCGCCCCTCTGAACCTCGTATCCAGCCTGCGCTAATCGCGCGAGGAGAGCACTTAACTGAACCTCTTCGTCGGCACCTTGAACCAAACGGAAGTCAACCTCTCCGATGACGTCTGCGAGCTTGACCTTCCAGTTCTCCGGAAGTTGCGAACGGAAGATCTCGATGTGAATCTGCCGGATTATGTCGCTTCCAGCAACTCCATACTTCAAAATCATGTCTCTCAACTTCTCTCTGGCGCCTATGAAATCGCCCTTCATAGCCGTAGTGATCATGTCTCGGACATCTACGGGATTCGCCCTACCAATCACCGAGTAAACAGTCTCATCGTCGATGGACCTACCTAAAGAAGCTGCAGCCTGCAGACTATTAACCGCTCTGCGTAAGTCTCCCCCAAAAGCGTCGTAAATAGCGTCTAGGCCCTTATCGGTCATCTTAACCTTCTCCTGCTCAATTATGTACTGAAGATAGGCGTCATGATCCTCTCTCTTCAGATACGCAAACCGGAATGGCGCACATCGTGACTGGATGGGCTCAATGATCTTTCCACTGTAGTTCGCTATGAGGATGAAACGACAAGTCTCCGTGAAACGTTCCATAGTCCTACGCAAAGCTTGCTGCGCATCTGAAGTCATATTGTCAGCCTCATCTAGAATCAAGATCTTAAAGGGAATTTCACCAATTGACCTAATCCGAGCAAAGGTCTTCACCGTTTCTCTGACAACGTTTATCCCCCGCTCGTCGCTCGCATTCAACTCCATCAAATGTTCTCGATAGCCTTCGCCATAAAGGTCATGAGCCAAACAGAGAGCAGCTGTAGTCTTGCCCGTTCCAGGCGGACCAGCAAAAATGCAATGAGGAATATTTCGCGTTTCAGCGAAGCTCTTCAATCGCTCAACTATTTCCCTTTGGTTCACCATCTCTTTGAGAGTCTTGGGGCGATATTTCTCAGTCCACATTTCGAAACTCAATTGGTCAACCCCTTTGACGTATTAGAAACGTAGTCATAATAAAACAATATCTGCTTCGCATGTCCAGATTAGATCCTACATTTTGACTAGTGAACCCACGTTTCTAATATTAGATTCTAGAACCGTACTCTCATTTTTTGACGGCGCACTGAGCTCCATCAGACCTGGGCACGGGAGAAGAGATAAGTCCCGAGACTCACCATCAAAGCGTTGAAGCCACTCACCACTCCTAAACTAATCAACCATCCAAGCGGTCCTAGAACGGACGATCCTGCACCCAGTAGACACCACCGTAGCAGTTCGACCCCGTAAAACATGGGGTCAAACAACATTGCGACCTGAAGAGGGAATGGCACCACGTCAATAGGGAAGAAGACTCCTGATAGCATGAACAGCGGCCACATTACAAATGTCGACAGCAACTGAAACGCATGAAAATCGTTCAGAGTTGAGCCGATTGCAACACCGAGACCGACAAAGCCTGCTGTGATGAGGAGCATTACACCTACGGCCACGACTGCCCCTACTACCAACGCGATTGTTGGCGTGAAGGCCCCCATAATCCCGGCGACCAACATTAATATTATTCCTTGGATTGACGCGGTTGCCGCTCCACCCAGTATTTTCCCGATGATTATGCTGGTCCGGCTGACGGGCGCGACGAGCATCTCTTTCATGAAGCCAAACTGTCGGTCAAAGATTACGGAGACGCCAGAGAACACAGAACCAAAGAGGAGCCCCATACCTATGATGCCAGGCGCTAAATATGAGAGATAACTGATGTTGCCAAATCTGCCGATGAAGCCCCCGAGCCCCAAGCCAAAGATGGCCAAGAAGAACAAGCTCTGTGCCACCGATGAGATTATTCGTGCCTTAGCTCGCCAATAGCGTTTCAATTCACGTAACAAAACCACGTAGATTGCTTGTCCAGACAATGGTTGTACCATTTCACACTCCACCCTCTATCACTTGGACTTCTCAGCCCCTGACCCGTCGGCCACGGGCTTGTTGGACGATTCGGTGACGCCGCATCATCTCCACTAGGCTACCTCGTTCGTCACGGATGTTTCTGCCAGTCACTGATAGAAAGACGTCGTCAAGGGTAGGTTTATGCAGCTCCACCGACTCGAGGACCACGCCAGCATCCGTAATCAGCTTAACAATCTCTGGGATTCGATGTCCGCCATCATCTACCAACAAGTTCATACGTTTTGACCCTCCATCGGGATCGCTGTGACCGTTTTCACTAGGCATACCCTGTGCCAGCATTTGTTGCACATGCTTGGGCATTTTGCCACCGCTTTCAATGCCGCCCGAATTCATCCCAGGCATCATTCCCCCCATTCCAACGCCGCCAGACATCCCTCGCATCATCTGCATCATGCGACTCATCGTGGCATACGTATTGCCAGAAGCAACCAGTTCTATGCGGCGTACCCAATCCCTTTTCTCCAAGATCGGACGGATTTTCCCTATTGCACCCGGATCACTGAAGGCCAAACTCACAACATCTCCTTCCAAACGCGCCTTCAGCTCATCAGGCGTGTCTAGCGCAACGACCTTGCCGAAGTCTATGATTAGTATGCGTCCACAGAGGTAATCAGCTTCTTCCGTGTAGTGTGTAGTCAGAATGATTGTGACATTCTTGTTCTGGTTTAGGCGTTGGATGTGTTCCCAGATTGAGCGTCGGGTCTGAGGATCCAAGCCTAGCGTCGGTTCATCCAAAAATAGGACCCGAGGATGGTGGAGTAGCCCCCTAGCGATCTCTAGTCGGCGTTTCATGCCGCCGCTGTAAGTCTTTACAAGGTCGTCGGCACGGTCAGTAAGCTGAACCAACTCCAACAGCTCCTTGATCCGTTGCTGCCGCACATCTCGCTTAAGTCCATATATACGCCCGTGGAAGTCCAAGTTCTCACGGCCAGTCAATTCCAAATCCAGTGTTGGGTCTTGGAACACGTAGCCTATACTGCGCCGGACAGCGTCTGGCTCTGCGAGGATGTCACAGCCATTCACTGTAGCGGTGCCGCTGGTCGGTCGCAATAGTGTCGACAGCATGTTCAGGGTGGTGGTCTTACCTGCTCCATTGGGACCGAGGAATCCTAAAATTTCGCCTTCTTTTACATCGAAGCTTATTTCATCTACTGCTCTAACTTTGCCGTTGAAGATCTTGGTTAGGGCTTTGACTTCAATGATGCTAATTTCGCTCAAGCCTCCCATTACCTACACACGTGCGCGCTCCAGTTTGCTGCATATTTTATCGCTTCCACCTTTCAACACAGTTGGCATTTTTATTCGTATCTCAATGCTTCCACTGGTTTGAGTCTTGAAGCTCGCCAAGCGGGATAAAGCGCAAAGATTACGCTGATTATCAAACCGAACGCGAAGGCTCCCAAGATTACTGTTGGAGTCAAAACAGGCACAATTGTCATTCCACTTGCGGCTGCAGCGCGGTTTCCGGCTTGCATAGGACCCCCTCCGCTAAAGACTCTCGCAACTACATTTGCCAAAACCCAACCTGAAGCTATACCAATTGCTGCACCCATCAAGCCAACTATCACTGCTTCACTCAAGAAAATAGAAAGCACAGTTCGACTTTTCATGCCCAAAGCCTTCAGTATACCTATCTCTCTCGTACGCTCCATCAGCGAAACAATCATTATATTCATTATACCGATCCCCGCCACCAGAAGTGAGATGGCAGCGATCCCACCCAAGAAGAGTTCTACAGTGGAGAAAACTGATGTGATGATGTCAAGTACAGCTGTTGAAGACGTTACAGAAACTTGGCCGCTGAAAGCGTCTTTTATGGCTTCAGAAACACTCTCAATCGTTGCTTCATCATCATTCTCTAACTTTACAATTATCCTATCACATTCATCAGTTCCAAAGAAACTTTGAGCTTGTGAAGTTGGAATGTAAACGCTCAAATCCGAAGGCCCGATGCCGAAGCCTCCAATCTCCTCAAGAACAGCCGCAACATGGCCAGTATAAATCTCACTCTTCGGGGGTAGTATGCTTGCGTTAGTCCAAATAATCTCCACGGTGCTATCTACATCGCATAATAGTGTCCCATTCTCCCAAGGATCACTAACCCGCTTTCCAACAACGACCGCTTCGTTTTCTGGATTTAAGGAGATTTCTCCACTTCTAGCTACAAAAGTGCTACTATAAATGTCTGCATATCTAGCGAAATCCACACCCACTATACTAAGCATGAACTCCTGTTCACCAGATCTAAGGTAACCTGACTTACGAATTTCCGCCGCTGAGATGTCAACTCCTTCTATTTCATCAATAATTTGCGTATGGCTAACTAACAGTTTGAAATCAGATTCAGGTGCGGTTATTGTATCAAGACCCATGCCAAAGCCTCTCCCAGTAGAAACAATTATCGTGTTGGTTGCGAATCCTGTTTGAAGCTGCTCAGCAATTGTGCCTTGGAGGCCTTGGGTAATTGAAAGCAAAGCGACGATAGCTGCGATGCCAATAACTACCCCTAAGGTTGTTAAGCCTGCACGAAGTTTCCTCAATCTGATTGCCCCAAAGGCATAGGAAAGAATGTCGCGCACTTTCACGTTAATTCACCTTTTCTTGAATCATTAAGCCGTCAACCATTAGCATCGCTCTCTTGGCTTGCAAGGCTATCTGCTGATCATGCGTAACAACTATTATGGTCACGCCTTTCTCTTCATTCAGCTCTTTAACTAGCTCGATTATTTCCTTAGCAGTCTTTGAGTCTATGTTTCCTGTGGGTTCGTCCATTAGGAGAAATCTTGGGTTGTTCGCTAAGGCCCTAGCAATTGCCACACGTTGACGCTCACCGCCGCTGAGTTCAGCTGGTTTATGATTCACCCTTTCCCTCAAGCCTACGGTTTCGAGGAGTTCTTCAGCACGTTTTCTTCTTTCAGTCTTGCCCAGCCCAGGTATGGCCATTGTCAATTCGACATTTCCTCTTGCGCTCAGCCGTGGAATAAGGTTGAAGAATTGGAACACAAAACCTATTCTTCGCCTCAAATCTGCCAATGCATTGTCATTCAGCGTGGAAACATCAACGCTTTCTATGAAGACTTTTCCCTCTGTTGGCTTGTCTAATGCACCGATCATATTTAGAAGCGTGGATTTGCCACTCCCAGAAGGTCCCAAGATTGCAAGGAAATCGCCCTGTTCAACTCTTAGGTCTACCCCTTGCAGAGCATCTACCGGAACCTCCCCCAGCATGTAAGTTTTTCTAAGGTTCACTGTTTCAACAACAGGCGCCGTCACAAGTATCATCTCCTTTCAATTCTTTTGACTAATTCCTCAATTCTCTCAGAAGTGCCCTTCAGAAATTCTCCAACTTCCTTTGTAGCCTGCTCCGTGAAGTTTTTCTCCAGAGTTCTTCTAAGACTGAAGAGTGCTCTGACAAATCGTCTTTCATGTTCTCGAATTTCGCGCAATTTCTCAGGATGAGCACTAAACCAGAATGCACTGATGATGGGGGGTGCAAGGAATTCTAGCTTTTTCTGCAGTCTTTCTCTGAATTTCACCTGTTCCTCAAAGAGCCTTTCACCCTTCTCCGTAAGCGTGTAACGCTTCATTCCGCTTTCTTCTGTCGGTATTTCTCTTGTGTAGCCGTTTTCTTGGAGCCATGCCAAAAGCGGATATATTGAGCCGGGACTTGGTTTCCATCGTCCATCCGTTGCCGTCTCAATAGTCTGCATTATTTCTGACCCAGACATAGGCTTATCTTTCAGAAGTCTAAGCACGTTATATCTCAAGAAGCCTTTTGGGACGCTCGCTGTGTGTCTCAACCAGCGCCTAAAGGGGTGCGGCGGATGCTCAAACATGATATCACCAGCGATATCTTCATTGATATCAAATGTGATATAAAAACCTTGTGCGAATACTTACGCAGCCCTTAGGGTGTGATCACGCAAATAGCTAGTTGCGATCGCTCTTGTTGCTCCTGCTCTAGACCGACAGTAATGATCCGCTTGTTGTTTAGCCTTCATAATTTACCAAGAAACGATGGGGAGTTAGTCGAGGATTCTTTCGATAGCGTCTGCCTCCGCTTCTTCTACCAATTTGATTCCAGTGGTCTTTGCAGCCCTTTCCGTCAGTGCAACTAGATCACTTCTATCTAACAAGTCTAGTTTCCACTTCCTTGCTCCAGCCAACAGTTGCATCAGCCCAACCCTAATCCTCTCATTTAAGTAAGTGTAGAGCCCAACCGCTTCCCAAGGAATCTGTTTGAACCTTTCTCTATACTCAGCCTCCAGCTGAGGTGCAGTGATGAAGAACTTGTCAGGTGTCGCACCATATCTATCTGCAAACTTCTTAGGCAATTTTCCGCCTTCAGCTAGTTCTTGGAAATAGGAGGACTTCATAACCGCTAGTAGTGGTGACCTTGCCATTAATACAGCCTTAACGTAGGGTCCGTTACCGAAGTTACTCATCGCGATGGCCTTAAACATCTGTGATTCTTTTATGAAGCCTCCAGCCATAACCAGATCAGGAACATGTCGACCTTTCTTCCTCAGAATCTCAGCACACTTCAAAATCTGAGCTTCCAAGTAGACGGTTGGAGTACTCATCTCGTCCATCATAGGCACAGGGCTCATGCCTGTTCCACCTCCAGCACCGTCAAATGTTACGGCTTCTATCTTTGCTTCAGAAGCAAGCTTCATAGTAAATGCAACTGCAGATGGCCGGTAGGCACCTGTTTTTAGGATAACGTGTTTGGCTCCTTGACTCCTCAGCCAATCGATGTCTTCAAGGAAGCCTCTTTCTGTTGGCATACCTACTCTGCTGTGTCTCTCGAAGGATTTGAAGACGCCTTCCTTGAAGGCTTGCTGGACGGTTTTGTCTTCTGGGTCCGGAATGACTATGTAACCGCGTTTCTTCAGCATAATTGCTTTGTCTAAGTCTCTTATTCTAACCTCTCCGCCAATGGCCTTGGCTCCCTGGCCCCATTTCCTCTCGATGATGTTAACATCGAGTTTTGATATGGCGTATAGGTCTACCCCGAGTCTCTGGTCCTCAACGTTCGTTTGAACAACCACATCACCATATTTCCCGTCCCAGAACTTTCGGAACGCGTCGATCCTGCGTTTCAGCTCTTTTGAGTAAGTTACCTTACCGTTTGTGATCTTCGATTCGCGATCCATTCCACAAACGTTCTCGCCAATTGTTACGATCACTCCTGAGAGTGCTGCGCCGACTGCTAATCCATCCCAGTTCAGTCTTGCGACTTCTGTGGAACCGAAGGCACCCGTTAAGATCGGTACTTTCAACGGGATTCCAGCAACTTTGCTCTCCACGTTTGCGTTTTCGAACAACGCCACATCTGAGTCTGCCTTGATTCCTTCTACCTTGAAGAGGGAGGACAGAATGTTGAAGTCTGACCAGTCTAGGCGGAAGTCTTTTAGTGCTGACGCTGTGCTGTATCCGAATTGTATAGGCTCAGGATATAGCGCTTCTCGTCCTCGGAAAGTAGATAAGCCTACTTCGCATAGAAAAGGGCAGTCTCGGATGCACATGGGACACATGCCACTGGTTGGACTCACATCCTTTACTCTTGTCTGGGTTCCGCACGTGGATTTGGCGTTCAGGTATGAAGAGTTTTTGTGAACTCGTTCAGCCATTCTTCGACACACCTTTACATTTGTAAACCTAAGTATATGTCACTACAGAGATTAGACATTTAAGGATTACTCTGGAACATGTGAAAAACACCAGGTTTTCAGAAAATTCTAGCCGTTTACCCCTAACTATACCTTTTATATCAGCCCCTCACATCTTCTCTGGGATTAGAACTTCTTCCAAGCGAGGGTTAAACATGTCTAAGGACCCGTCAACAGTAATTGGAGACGCCGATTTTATGTTTGAAAACACTCCAGTGAAAATCGTCATAAACAGAAACTGCCCAGCTATCGAGCTAGCTGGTTTAGAAGTCGGCCCCTTCAAAGAGGGTGAAGAGCACGAGGTTAGGTTTTGGATAGCGCAAGAATTGGAAAGGGCTGGCATAGCTCGACTTCGTGAGGAAGAATCTTTAGACGCAGTTAAGCTTTACAAAATGCACTGGAAAGAGAACGTTCAACCAGCCACTCAGATCTCCTCCCTCTCAGAGGATTTTTACTCGAGGCTACGCCGATACCTTGCAAGCCTAAAGAGAGAGTCAATCAAGAGACCTGAAAAAATGAAGGAATACGAGAAGGCCACAAGGCTTTCACGTGACATCGTCAATTGTAGGCTGAAAAAGATAGTCTCACTGGCATCTGCACCAGCACAGACGGATCAAACTCTCAACAACTTGACAAGAGAAGAACGTGTTGTCTATGAGAGCCTACGTGAAATCATAGACTCGTGGAAATTCGCTATTATAAAGCTTAAGTGAGTGGATAGCCTTGACCGAAGAAGTCTTGATGGGCGGTCCGCAAGAGAGATTTCAGGACTTTCTGAAATCGGAAAAGTATCGCGAAGGAATCTCCCACATGGCCATCGCGGGCAAAACCTCCTTGATCGTAGATTTTGAAGATCTCATAGCGACCGATTCAGCATTGGCAGAAAACATCTTGGAAAAGCCAGACGAGTTTCTGGAACACGCCAATCGTGCTGCGTTTGCGCAATTGCAGATAGAAGACCCCGAGTATGCTGAAAAGACAGAATCTGTCAACGTTCGTTTTCTGGGCTTACCTCAGACTATGCCACTGCGAACATTGGGAGCCCAACATATTGGGAGACTCGCCATGGTCGATGGGATAATCATACGCGCAACACCAGCAAGACCCATGGTGACAAGAGCCGCCTTCAAGTGCAAACGGTGCGGAGAAATCAGCTACAGAGACCAAACAAGCCCCTTCTTGAGAGCACCCTTCTCATGCGACAACCCAGCCTGCAAGAGGAAAGGCCCTTTCGACTTCCTCCAAGACATGTCAGAATTCATCGATTCTCAAGATATTCGCATCCAAGAGAGACCTGAAGACCTTCCACCCGGCCAGCTTCCAAGATGGATAGACATCAAAATCTTCGGAAGAGACCTCGTCGACGTAGCAAGGCCAGGCGACGACGTCTCCGTAATTGGAATCGTGCGTGCTGCGGCACCAACACTTCCAAGGGTAGGCACCCTGAGGACTTTCACCTTGCATCTTGATACAAACTTCATCGACGTTTTAAGCAAGGAGCATGAGGCGGTGCTCATCTCACCTGAAGAAGAGCAAAAAATACTCGAACTCGCAAAGGACCCATGGGTTCATCGGAAGATCCTCCGGTCAATAGCACCGTCAATCTACGGCTACGAACACATCAAAGAATCCATAATGTACCTCCTCTTCGGAGGTGTGCCAAAACATCTGACCGACATCTCAATACGGGGAGACATGAACGTCCTCCTAATAGGAGACCCAGGAACAGCCAAGTCACAACTCCTACAATATGTATCAAAGGTCGCCCCCCGAGGCCTGTACACCTCTGGCAGAGGATCAACCGCCGCTGGATTGACAGCAGCCGTACTTCGCGAAAGGAGAGGGGGAATGACCCTCGAAGCTGGAGCTTTAGTGCTTGCGGACAAGGGAGTCGCATGCATAGATGAGATAGACAAGATGCGACCTGAGGACAGGGTTGCCATTCATGAAGCCATGGAGCAGCATACGGTCTCTGTTGCCAAGGGTGGAATAGTAGCAACACTCAACGCTCGAACAGCCATACTGGCCGCGGCTAATCCCACCATGGGCAGATACGATCCATACCGAACAGTCGCCGAGAACATTACACTTCCAGTTACAATTCTCTCAAGATTTGACCTCATCTTTGTATTACGGGATGTACCTGAAAAAGAAGTAGACGCCAAGATGACAGAGCACATACTTGATCTCCACAGGACCGGAACTGCTCCGGTAGAGGCCCCTATATCCCCTGATCTCCTCAGAAAATACATCAGCTATAGCAGAGGCACGAAGCCAGTCTTGACCAAAGAAGCTCTAGAACGCCTCAAGGATTTCTACTTAACCATGCGATCAGCAAGCGAGACTGAGGGAACACCCATCGCCATAACAGCACGCCAGTTAGAATCTCTGGTGAGGGTGGCTGAGGCTCGAGCTAGAGCAGCGTTACGAAAGGAAATACTTGCCGAAGACGCGGAAGCATCTATCACCATAATGAAACGGTCACTCGAGGAAGTGGGAATCGACATTTCTTCCCACAAGCTCGACATCGACCTTATCATGACTGGTAAACCTAAGAGCTTACGTGACAAACTGCAGGTTGTCCTGGGCACACTGATCGAAATGGAAAAAGAAACTGGTATGGTGGAGAAGTCTGCCCTTCTTGAAAAACTTGAGACCGAACGTGAAATCGTGCGTGGCGAGGCAGAGAGGCTGCTCGGTCAGATGCTGAGAGAAGGAACAATTTACGAGCCTAAAGAGGGACACCTAAAGAAGACGTAGGCTAGAAAGGGCGCCGATTTTGAGAATCGAGGACCTGCAGATACCGGACTCAGTTAAACAAGTCATAGTAGACTCTGGAATCGAGGAGCTCTATCCTCCCCAAGAAGAAGCAATAAGAGCGGGCGCTTTGGAGGAGAAGAACTTAGTCTTGGCAAGTCCCACAGCTTCAGGTAAAACCCTCATAGCTGAGCTCTGCGCCCTCAAACACATACTGGAAATGGATGGCAAAGTTCTATATCTGACACCTCTACGAGCACTAGCCAGCGAGAAATACCAAGAATTCAGAAGATACACAAGCATTAGAAAGAGGAGTGGGAGACGAGTCAGCGTTGGCATCAGCACTGGAGACTACGATCGCAGCGATCCATGGCTAGAACGATACGACATCATCGTCACCACAAACGAGAAGGCTGATTCGCTGCTTAGACATCGCGCCCGTTGGATGGACCAGATCTCTCTTATAGTCGCCGACGAGGTCCATCTACTTAACGATGGCGACCGAGGACCAACACTGGAAGTGGTGCTAGCTCGACTCATGCAAGTGAACCCAGACGCCCAGTTTCTAGCTTTAAGCGCTACCATAAAAAACGCAGAAGAGGCAGCTGAATGGCTTAAGGCTGGTTCCATTACGACCGACTGGAGACCTGTTGTGCTAAAAGAAGGGGTCCTCCTCCACGACGAAGTCCAATTCAAGGATGGAGGCGCCCTAAAAATAGAAAGGCCGACAAAAAATCCAGCCATAAACCTTGCGATGCACATCATAAAATCTGGCGGTCAAGCGCTAATCTTTGCATCAACAAGAAAAAACTCCGTTAGCTTAGCAGGAAAAGCTGCAGCAAGCGTCGCAACCGTCACGTCTAAGCCTATGAAACGTTCTTTGTCACGCATCAGTGAGAAAATTCTAGCGACTGGCGAGAGAACAAGAATAAGTGAACTATTAGCGAAGCTTACCGCGCAGGGCGCAGCCTTTCATCACGCTGGATTAGGGGGCAGCCACCGAAGGATTATTGAAGACTCCTTCAGAGACGGAAAAATCAAAGTCTTGTGCGCAACACCTACTCTCGCCTTTGGAGTTAACCTCCCAGCTAGAATGGTGATTATCCATGATTACCGGCGGTACGAACCTGGATACGGCTACTATCCCATACCAGTTCTAGAGTATAAACAAATGGCTGGACGGGCTGGAAGACCCCGCTACGACAAGATCGGAGAAGCCCTACTCATTGCCAAGACAGGAGATGAACAAGACTATCTCATGGAAAGCTACGTTCTCTCAGAGCCTGAGAGGATCTGGTCAAAGCTTGGAGTGGAGCGTGTCCTCCGCACCCATGTTTTAGCCACTGTAGCCGCTGATTTTGCCCATACCGAGCTGGGAATCTACGAATTTTTCAGCAAGACCTTCTATGCGTATCAATATGACCCACAAGCCATCAAAGGGATAATCACGAAAATCTTGAAATT
>JGI2172J19969_10000540_pt1 | contig 16237 bp, 10 predicted proteins | sample DeeMarSWOR230_32_FD_19969 | JGI IMG/M metagenome (IMG submission 19969)
GGCAAGGAGGAATGGCGGGTAGGGGTGCTCACCAATGAAATGCACGGTCATCTGGGCATCTATTCGATTATCGGAGCCAAGATGGGTTTGAGAGCCCGCCAATACTTCCATGTCGGCGTGGACGATATTTCGGTGGTTTCTTTTGCGGGAAGCACCCCTCCGCTGAGCTGTATGAACGACGGCCTCCAGGTCAGTACCGGAGGCACGGTCGGACACGGGCTGTTTACGGCCTCTCCAGAACTTCTTTATCGTCCTGAAGCGACTTTCACCTTCAAGGGAAAAACTGTTCGGATTAGATTGAAAGACCACTATTGGGACATCGTGAAAGAGGATATCCAAAAAGGAGTCGATTTGTACGGAAGCGCCACCGAGGACAATTGGAAATATGTTCGGAGGCTGGCACTCCGATACTGGCTGGAATGGGACAGGCAGGAGATTTTTACTCTGGAGAAGGATAACTGAAATAGATTATTATCTGCTGCCTTTTTATTTGGCTTTCCAGGGATGGACGGCGGGATATAAGCTCTGATGATTAGAAACGAAAGGCGAAAAGCCAGACCAGGAGCGAATCCCCACTGTTCAGCTCGATACGTTGGACACTCTCCAACGGTTTTTGCTAGAAGCCCTACCCAAGAGAGGAGGCGTTAAATGTTGAGGTTTATAATTGCCGTATTTATCGTACTGCACGGCCTGGTTCATTTGCTGTACTTCGGACAGAGCAGGAGACTCTTTGAGCTTCAACCCGGAATGGTTTGGCCAGAAGGCTCGTGGGCATTCTCAAAGCGTCTTGGAGATAAAGGAACGCGATTGCTGGCGAGCGTTTCTTGTATATTGGCGGCCGTCGGTGCAGGAATACTCGTGCGGCAGGCCTGGTGGCGCCCATTGGTCGTGGTTGTGGCCGTCTTCTCTGCGGTCATCTTTATTCTTTTCTGGGATGGAAAACCACAGAAACTAGATGCTAAGGGTGGAATCGCTCTTCTTATCAACACAGCGATCCTGTTTGCAGCGCTCCTCTTGCAGAGGCTCGATTTCGAGTTTTAATGCGGGTCTCCTTCAATGGGGACGGAAACTGACACGAAAAAGGTGGGGTGTTTCGAGCTCGTCGCCTTTCAAGGGGAGGATGCCGAAAATTCCCTGTTCGGTGAAATCGAGTAAGGTGTGAATGCGACGCCATGGTTTTAAATCGGCTATTAAATCGAAGCCTCCTCTGTCGAGTTCCGTCTCGCACAGGAATTTCCCGGCCTGTGAGTACACCTGGGTGATGATGGGGCCTGTCTTCGGGTCCTCGCTCATCTTGAAGACGAGGATATTCCCCGCCGAGTCGACCGTGAGGTCACAGAAGTAAGGAAGGAATTTGCCAAGGGGATATACGTACTCCGTGCTTTTTCCGCCCCGCGTAACGACCGTCTTGAGCTGGTAGGTTTCGGTGATTTTTTTTGTGACCGGAATGCGGTCGATGGTCAATCTCAAGACGCCCTTTTTCTCACCATCGGGGTCATACACCTCGATCTCCGGCCGGGTGGAGAGTCCGATGAGCAGATCCCCCGCTGCGGAGCGGACAATCATGACGGTGCCGTCCTTGACCTCGTTGATGGTCGTGGTGATGGTCGTGAGCTCGCGCTCGTTTCCCGTCGCAGCATCAATAACGATGATCCTATAGAGATAGATCATTTCGAAGGAATCACCCTTTTGCTCCATCCTCGAGGATTGACCGAGGTAGGCGATCTTCCCGTTTCCCAGCGCGAGAACGTGATAGGGAAGATACCGTGTCTTGAGGATTTTGTGAAAGGTGCCGTCCAGCCGGAAAAGGCTGATCCTGCGGAGCTTTAAGGATTCCTTGACGACGAGGTATTTCCCGTCGAGGATACTCAGTTCGCTGGGGGAATCAAGGTCTCCGGGGCCCTGCCCACGTTTGCCGAACTTAGCGATCAGTTTTCCATCGGCGTTGAACTTGTAGATATTGTGGTCGCGGCTGTTCGAGACGAAGATCGAGCCGTCCGGCGCAACCTTGATTTTCCTGTGCCGGTCGAGGAACAGGGATTCCCAGTCCGTGCCCTCCGCGAAATCCGGGTCGGGCGTGAGCGTGATCCGGCCCTTCAAATAGGCGGTTGTCAAGTCACTCGTCTTGACCTCATCCTTGCCGAGGCAGAACGCGCTGATAGCCAAGGCCATGAGTACCAAGACCGAGGTTTTGAAAAGCCGTTTCTTTGCCATTTTACATTTTATCCTTCCATTCTATGTCTCAGCAAATCTGATGCCAATTCAGAGGCAACCATAACTGATTGTAATTTAATAAGTTAGATAGATTAAAGAACAAATGAATATCATTAAATTTTACATATGTAAAGCGATTTTACAGCCCCTTCAAATTTCCCTCCGGGAAATCATTGTAGCCATCAGCGGTGAACTTTATTTTGAGTTTTGCAAAGCTTTGACCGCATCGAGAACTTTGTAGCCCGATTCAAGCTCTCTTCCGGATTTAACAAGAATCTCTCTGATCTCCTGCGGAGTCAACTTCGGGTTCAACTCCTTCATCATGGCGATGACTCCGGAGACCATGGGTGCTGTCGAAGAGACTCCCCAGGTCATGGGAAATTTGGATTCGTCGATGAAATTTGTCCCGATAACATACACGTATTCCTTTCCGTTGTAATAGGGAGCAAACTCGATCGGCTTGGTGACCACCACATCCTTTCGGTTTCCCTGGTAATGGATATAGACCAGAGTCACACCTTTTTTCGCGGCCTCCTCGATGGCCCGGTCAAGGTCGTCCTGTCTATCTGAAGGGAGGGGCTGATGGCTGATGCTGATGATATCCGCCCCGTTCTCTGCAGCATATTCAATACCCTTGATGTAGAGGTCAGCCTCGCCATAGCGGCCTCTTCCGCAGAACCTCACCGGCATGACTTTGACATCCGGAGCAATCCGCACCAGCTCCTGGGCCATCCAGGTGCCGTGCCCGAGCCCTGTTTCAGGGTCGAATACAGGGGCACCCTCGAGGACACTGCCTGGTTTGACGACGCGGCCTTTGAGGCTCCAATCCTCCGGCTCGAACATGTGATCCAGGATAGCCACTGTCACACCTTTTCCGGTGGCGGTCTTCCGGGCCTTGGAGAGATTCAGTGCGTTCCTCGACCAATCCCCGTCAACCATCGGCTCGAGACCCATTATCAGGGCACCATCGAGGCAGTTGCCCTCAAAAATCTCGACGATTTTGTGGTTGATTTCCTGAAGCTGTTTCTCTTTTTGTCTGAGGATTTCGCTGTTCAAGATGGGCCAGGCTCTGAGCCAGTCTTCATCGTTTCTCCATTTTATATCCGCCACCATCCAGATGATCTTTCTTCCTCTCTCCCGGATGATGTTCCTGACCTCTTCAGCGGAGAGCTCTGGAGATTTGCTTCTCAGCAGCGCTGCGGCTCCTGCGACAAGATATGATGGCTTTTCCAGGTTGCGCTCGATAAGCGATTCCGTTCCCCAGAGACTATCTCCGCCGACCTCGTCGTGGAGGGCAAAGATATCGACCGGAATCTTCTTCCAGAAAGACAGGTTTCCCAGTTGGCACATCATGCCATGGGCTCCGACAATGACTGCGCCGTTTTCAGAAGCCTTCTTGATGAATTCCCGCCAGCGGCTGTAATCCTTATCCTTTTCCATCGGGCCGAAATAGGCCGGGAGAATGAAGACAATGTCTCTTTCCCGGCATGTCTTTATGGAATTGATGGCCTTATCGGAGTCTGCCTCTTCGATAGATTGAGCGAGGAGAATGACCTGATGTTCAAAAACGGAGCTATCACCGGCTAAAAAGGCTTCCCTTTCGATCCGAATCACTTCTGCTTCAGGCGCCAGGCCGGAGACCTTTTTTGCCCAATCCTGGATTTCCTCCATCCCGCCAGAAACAATTCCTACCGAGATATTTTTTCCTTTTGATTCAGTCCAGGCGTGAGGGAAATTGCAGAAGTTGATGCTGAAATCCGGCGCCGGCTCAATTATCCTGGTGCAGGCCGAAAATATCATCAATACAGGGATCAAAAACAAAATGCAAAATCGGAAGCTGCCAAGTCGTTTTCCTTGTTTCACTGCTTAACCTCCTGAATGAGAATCTCTGATCACAGGTATGAAATGTTTTAAATATGATTATTGAGCACATGTCAAGTTTCAGAACAAAAATATTGAGTTCGTATCATATGTTATTATGGAAAAAAATTATTGGAAAATTAAAAAAAGCGCCAAATAGAATCGGGAGATGTTTTCCTCTTGNATCTTCTGTACAAAAAGCATAGAGGATAAAGAGCCACCAAGCCACCAAGCCAGATCAAGTAGAGCAGACCATACCCGGTTCCTTGAGGGAAGGCAATCCCGATAAAAGCATAAAGGTAGAGATGGACGATATAAAAGAAAAGCGCCGTCTGCCCGAATATCAGAAGAGGCTTGGCCCATTTTTTTAGGGCTGTTTCCCACTTCTTTAAAAAGTAGAGGAGAAGACAGTTTAATCCCATGAAGAGAAGGATGAAAGCCAGACTCGGCGGATACTTGGTCAGGTTGAGGAAGGCCACCAGGCTGGTGCCCTGAGGTGAATGAATATTTCCGAATGACTCCAAGGCTCTCACGATCAGAAAAAGGATGACTGAAGACATCCCGGCTATTAACATCCATTGATGCGCGTTCTGTCTGTTCTTGATGAGTGCTCTTCCGAAGACAATCCCCAGTCCTGCGATCCCCAGCCAGGGAATAAGGGGATACAGGACCTGGGTTATCCCCGTCTGTCCGGGAATGAGCAGCGCCCGGAGAATCGGGGAATAAAGCTTTTCCGCCTTGCCTGCGGATGGAATCAGAATCTGGGTCAATAATATGGAAGTGAAGCTTAGGGCAAGGATGATAGAGGATTTGAACCGCAGGAGCAGAGACCAGACGACCATTGACATTCCGAGGGCATATAGAACACCGAAAAAGAACCTAATCTCCTCTCCTCCTCCAGGAATCGTGACAGAAGTCAATGCTTGCGATTTATCGCTGAGTAAGCCTATCAGCCAGGCCGGATTTTCCAGGAAGAACTGCAGGAGGACAAGGATTAGCCCTCTAGTCAAGAAGAACCGGGTGATCTTTGCCTCTGTCCACCCGACGTCTCGTCGAGAATTCAGAAAAAATATCATTCCGGCTCCCATCAGGAAGAAAAATCCAGTGGCGCAGATATGAGTAACAAAACGAGTGACAAAGGAGATAGTATCCGGAGAGCGAGGGAGCGCGACTCCCCAGAATTCGAAGTAGTGGACCTTAGCAACGAAATAGCTGGCATGATCTATGGCCATGATGACCATGATCAGCCCTCTGAAGAGGTCCAACGATACGAACCTTTCGCTCTTCATGGTTTTGCCTTCCTGGCATTATATCGTACCGGATTATGGGATGGGAAATATTTTGTATGAGTTCAGTCTTCAGGTGCGATCAGAGTGTATTTTTGGCTGCGCTTAGGATTTTCAGCATATAATCTTGGTTCTATCTTGGTGATTATCCTGTACTTCTTGCACTTCATGCATGTTGTGCTTTGTTTTAATCCTAGAAATTTTGAGGCCTGTTTCTGGCTGCCGTTGAATGGAATGCAGGTATTCCTTTTATGCGTTCTCCAGAAATAAAATGAGAATATAGAAGAATTTCCCCGTCTAAGAAAAAAAGGAAGGGATCTCTAATGATCTACTGTTTGTCTGCCAGTTTCACATCCACCCAGAAAATGTACTTCTTGGGTTGTCTTTTTCTCATTGCCGCAAGCTCAGGACGGTCGCTCCAGCTCATCCCTCTCACATCCTGTGGGTCTGCCCCTTCTCTGGCTGGATCATCAGCGGCTCTTTCATCGCGGGCCCTGGAACCAGTTGCGCCCATCTGGCTGGCAACAAGCTGTTTCAGGTCTTTTGTCCAGCCTCCCCACTCAAAGCCGACATTGAGGTTCTCTCCTGGCTTAATCCCGATTCCAGGAGCCAGTTCTGTGGCTTTTTCCAGCGGGATGGCGAGCTCGCAGGTAAATGTTTTCTGCTCTCTTACCATCCGGAATACGGCCGGAGTGATCCTCGTGCTTTCCTCGGCCGTGACGATTTCCTCGGTGTCTTTTTTGATGATACCGGAGTGAAACAGCCAGTAGGCATCATGAACTTTGATCTTTTTCTTCTCTTCTTCGCTGATTGGTCCCTTGTTTTTTTCCATCCAGGCTATGAACTGGTCGGCGGTGAGCTGGATCTTGCGGAAATTGATGGCCCGTCCCTTTTTCTGCTCGCCTTGTGTGTTGAAATAAATCGTCATTCCCGTCAGTTCCGCTGTGGTCAGATATCGGAGATCAGTGAAAACGAAGAGGATATAGAAGTATTTCTCATCATTCCTTAAGCCGAGTTCTACGCCATACTTTTGAGAGATGAGAGGGACTCCTTCCCAGTCTTGACTCAGTCCGTCGATCTTCGGCGGGGTGGCGGTCCAGCCACTCGCGATGACCTCATTCTTATCCTTGCTGAAGCAGAAAGCGCTGATTGCAAAGGCCATAAGTACCAAGAGCGAGATTTTGATAAGTCGTCTCTTTGCCATTTTACCCTCCCTTAAATAAAGTTGTATTTTTGAGCAGAAGGGGATTCTGTTTCTGAAACCGTCAATTGAAAGGAAGCGGTCTCAATATTGAATTCCATATTTTCCCCTGCCTTTACTTTGTCTTTATAACCTTCCACTCTGTATATCTGCAACTTTGGTGCCAATTTTGAGGCAGTTGTAACCAATTGCAAATTAATAGGTTACAGAGATCATGGAGTCATTGAATGTGTTGAAATTTTACATATGTAAAGTGAATTTACAGCCCCTTTCGCTTCAGGTTTTTTTCCTCTGGAAGGTGAATAATTTCACTCATTCTGTCTTTTTATGGGTGTAAAGAATTTGAAATAGGCCATTCAATGCGAAATTTCTCTTATAGTTTCCTTAATAAAAGGCCTGTTGTTTTTTAATTTCCCTTTCTTTACTTTGTGTGTGATGAAATTCCTGAAGCGGGAGAAGGACATAGACATCAAATCCTCGAGAGTAATGTCAAAAAGGTACTCTCCTTTGAGAGAGGGGGAGTAAGGGATTTCGAGTGTGACATGTTTCATGCTGGAGATTTCATCTTCTGTGTAGCTTGAGGATATGATTTCCACGAGTTCGTCGATTCTTTTGTGATTGCGGTAAATGCATACTCTTACCTTGAATCGGGAATGGAGTTTTTCGTCTTTTTCGTCGAGGAGGATTCTTTTTGTGGGAATCCTGAGGATGATCGTATCGTTTTTAAAATTCCCCTTGAATTCGAGCATCCTTTTGACATCCACCCTCAATTCTGGGGAGACCATGTTCAGCTTCGCAGTCTCCATGGCATCCAGCAGAGGCTTTCCGTAGCCCATCAATTTCCACTTCCCATGCTCATCCTTCAAAAAAAAGATGCAGATATCGTAGTCATAGTAATACCAGCGTTCCATTCCGTACTTGTTATCGCTAGCCCTGTTCCTTCCCCCGAGCCACATATCGGTTTGTCCTCCGAAGACCAACACATCTGGGTCGCCAAAGATGAGATACATCCTGCCCCGGTCAGTATTCCAGCCCTGGCCAGAGTTGTACTCAGTCCCGGGTCTGAATGGGTCAAACCATACGTTCGCATACTCTATTCTTCTTTCGAACTCTGCCTTTGCTTTGTTTTCCTCAGTGGCTGGATTTAGATCTCTTATTTTCCAGAAATCCTCGATGAACTCCTGTTTGGATTTTTTGTCGGGAAGCATGCTGTATATCTTCAGTTCTTCCTCTGTCATTATGATCCGAGTTTTTTCATAGAAACTTTTGTAAAACGGGTCCATTTTGATGTTGATTCCCGGCGTGCATCCGGTTGAAAGGATAATCGAAATGACCACGACGAGGAATAGCTTGAGTATGAATGGGTTGAAATCCTTCATTCGAATCCTCCACCTGGCTGTCGTGCATCAATTCACTGTCCTATTGAAGGACACTTCATCTTGATTTGAATAATCTGTTCCCTTCGCTTTTTGGGGAGAAAGGAAACAGAATCAAAGAACATTGAATACACATTTATATGATAGGCAATTTTTGTGCCAAGCTAGCCATGGTTGCGAATTTTTTTATGTTTAATGGCAAGGCAGGCTACCGCCGTCAAAAGAAGAATGGATCTCCTTGTTTTGCACTGTTGAACAGCCCTGCTCTTAAGATTCCTGTCTATCCCGATCTGTCCTGTTCTGCAAAGATTCAAGCTTTAGTATGGTTTTCTCTCATGAAAATTATGTTAACACCGATAAGATTTTTTTTGATGAGATAAACCTACCATTATTTAGAATGGTAGGTTTTTACTAGAAATTTTCTTTAAGAGCTTATGACAGGTTTTATCGGCAATTCAGGAATCGTAGAGGATGAATATGAGAAGAAAAATGAGCCTAGGGACTTTCGCCTGTTTGCTCTCGGACCAGGTTGATCAACTCCAGCCTGCTCTTCACGCCGAGTTTCTGATAGATGTTGTAGACGTGGTTTCGGACCGTGTTTTCAGAGATGAACAGCTTCTTTTCTATTTCCCGGTTGCTCTTTCCTTTGAGAAGGAGACGGAGAATCTCTTCTTCACGGCTGGTGATTCCGTATTTTGTAAAGATTTTTTTCAGTCTCTCCTCGTAATCAACCCGGGTGTCTCTGGATTTCTTTACAGTCCTGTAGAATGTAAAAATGAGAGCAACGACGGCAAGTAAAACTATGCCTCTGAACCAAAGTGTCTTCCAAAACGGAGGGGGTATGTTTATGCGTATCGCTATGCCTTGTTCATTCCAGACTCCGTCAGAGTTTGAGCCCTTGACACGGAGGGTATATTTTCCTGGCGGAAGATTGGAAAGAGAGACAAGCCGGTTTGTGCCCTGTTCAATCCAGTCTTCATCCCTGCCTTCCAGTTTGTAGGCATACTGGTTTTTTCCCGGATTTATAAAGCACAAAGCGGCGAATTCAAAAGAAACAAAATCATCAGCAGCGGAGAGAGAGAGGCTGTTTATTTCCGAAAGAGGCTTATCGAAATTCACTCGTTCATCAAGTTTATAAAAAGCCGTCCAAACCAGAGGAGGAATAAAAGGGTTGCTCTTAATGTCTTCAGGATAGAAGCTGTTATAGCCGTTAATACCCCCAAAAAAGAACTTTCCATCATTGTTTTTAAAGCAGGCGCCGAGGTTAAACGAGTAGCTCTGGATTCCGTCGTGGATATCGAAATTGGCGAATGTTTCGGTCTCGGAATTGAATCTTGAGATTCCCCGATTGGTGCTCAGCCAGAGGTTTCCAGGATTATCCTCAAGGATGCCGCAAATAAATTCCCCGTTTAAGCCGATATTTTTAGAATAAATCTTCCATTCCCCGTTTGTCCTGTTGAATTTATTCAGCCCCTGGCCGGTTCCTATCCACAGATTAAGGAATTTGTCTTCATGAATTGAAGTGACTGTTTTATGGCTTATGTTATTGGTCAGCTTGGGTTCAAACCCATAACGAGTCCATTTTCGGGTTGCCTTATCAAACCTGTTCAGGCCTCCATTCAGGGTGCCGATCCAGAGGATTCCGGCTCTGTCCTCGAAAATGGACAGAACCTGGTTGTTGCTTATGCTGTTGGAGTCTTTGGGGTTGCGCCTAAAGTGTTCAAATTGATGAGTCATCTTGTTGAATTTGTCTAATCCTCTTTCCGTCCCGATCCAGATTATATCTTTATTCTGGTTATCTTGGTGGATGCAATTGATTTGGTCGGAGATAAGGCTGTTCAGCACCCCGCGTGTCTTTTTGTAATGTGTGAAACTGTTTGTATTAGGGTTGAGTTTGTTCAGCCCTCCTCCGTATGTGCCCAGCCAGATCATGCCTGCTTCATCTTCGGTTATGGCTCTCACACTGTTATGGCTCAGAGAATTCGGGTCGGAGGGATTATGCGTAAAATGAGTCACTCTATCATTTTGGGTGTTGATTTTATTCAGTCCCCCCTTTGTTCCGACCCAGAGGTTGCCGGAACTGTCCACATAAAACGACCGGACATCATTGTGGCCCAGGCTGAATGGATCATAAGGATTATGCTTGTAGAGCCGGAATTTTTCCAGATAGTGCAAGCTCTTATTTATGCCGTTTCTTCCGGTGCCAACCCAGATTATCCCGGAATTATCCTGGTGGATTGAAGTGATGATGCCTCCGCTGAGGCTGTCCGGGTCATTGGGATCATGTTTGAGTGTGAGAAAAGTTTTGGCTTTATTATCGAATATCCTCAGCCCATCTCCGGAAGTTCCGATCCATAATTTTCCTTCCCGGTCCTCAAAAATAGCCGTGATATTCTGGTGAACTAAGTCGTCAGGTTGGTTCTCGTCTCCATAAAACCTGATAAAGCTGTTATTTTCCTTGATGAGCATGTTGAGTCCGCCTCTGTTGGTTCCCACCCAGAGAGTGCCATCGCTGTCCTGATAGATCGACCAGACGTTGTTGCTGCCCAGGCTCTCTGCGTCTTGGGAATGGTGTTGATAACGTGTGAATTCCTCTGTATCCGGGTCAAGCTTGAAGAGTCCTAAATCATTGGTTCCGATCCATATGAGTCCATTCCTATCCTTTAATAAACACCAGACTGTGTAGTTTTCCGAACTTCTCGATCTATTGGACTTTAATGAGTATCGCGAAAAGGTTTCTGTTTTCCTGTCGAATTTATTAAGTCCTCCGAACCTGGTGCCTATCCACAGATCTCTGTTTCTATCCTCCGTGATGGCCATGACTGTGTCGTTACTCAAGCTGTCAGGGTTATTCGGGTCATGAGAGTAATGAGTGAAGGTTTCATCATCTTTATTGAACCGGTTGAGGCCTCCTCCATTAGTCCCAACCCAAATCATTCCTGAACTGTCTTCGTAGATCGGAAAGATAGAATCATTTGACAGGGAATCCTTCCTGGATGGATCGTGAGTGTAGAAAGTGAATTGGTTGCCATCATATTTGACCAAACCGTTTCCGGTTCCGAACCACAGAAAGCCTTCTCTATCCTGAAGGATGCTCGAAATCCCTAAAACGGCCTTTTCTTCGAGTTCGGGAGCAAGACGCTCGAACCGGACGTATCTTGCATTCGAGCCTAAAACATGAAGAGGGAAAATGAGGAAAGAACATAAAAAAAAGCAGGAGATCGTCTTCATAATATTGATTTTTTCAATATATTTACTTCCTTAAAATCAATATATAAACTTCCCCGGAAAATGTAAAGTTGCTCAGAAGGTGAGAGATGGACTATTCCCTTTGATGGCAAATAGTGGATTTATCCTCTGGATAATCCAAAAAATTCAAAAGAATTAATATAAGAAGCATAAGAATTGCGCCCATCTCAGGGATTTATCTTGGAAGGGCCCGCCGTATTCTTTTCTACCTAGACTGGCACTCAAAAGCTGAGTGTTTTTCAACTATCCAGCCTTAGCATTTCTCCATTAGGTTTCTTAGCTGGCCGAAGAATGGAGCTTTTGCCGCCTGTCCTCATTCATAGCGGAGCGAGTCCACCGGATTGGCCACGGCCGCCCTGACAGCCAGGAACAAGGTGGTGAGTAGGGCTATAAGGAGAGACAATACTCCGGCTAAGAGAAAATACTGCAGCCCCAGGGGAATGCGGTAATAGTAATTGTCGAGCAGCGTTTTCATGGCAAAATAGGCGAGCGGCCAGCTGATGATGTTGGCAATTCCGACCAGCCAGAGGAATTCCCGTATCAATATGTCGATGATCTGGGGAACGCTGGCCCCCAGGACTTTGCGGATGCCGATTTCCTTGGTCCTGCGGTTGACGGCGATGGATGTTAGCCCGAAGATGCCCATGCAGGCGATGACGACAGCCAGCGCTGAGGAATAGCCGACGATAGCCCCCCATCTTTTTTCTTCGTTGTACATGGCTTCCATCGTCTCGTCCAGGAAGGAGTAGAGGAAGGGTTTGTTCGGCTGGATATCCTTCCAGGTTCTTTCCAGCAGCGATAGAGTCCCGGAGATATTCTGCGGGGATATCCGCACCAGCATCTGACTGATTCCCCAGTTCGGTTTGTTATGATGGAGAGCAGGAAGAATGCTGTGCCGGAAATCTTCAAAGACATAATCCCTGACCACACCGATGATCGTCAAAGGTATGTAATATCCCTCGAGCGGCTTGCCCAGAGGGTCTTCTATCCCCAGCTCTTTGAGCAGTTTCTCGTTGACCACCACAGCCTCAGTATCCGTAGCGAATTCAGGAGAGAAGGTGCGTCCCTGAACCACTTCGATACCCATGGTCTTGAAGAAATCATAATCCACACGGTTCTGATAAACTTCGACCTCCCGCCCATCCTTTTTAAAAGGATAAACGCCGACATTGCCGATTTTTGTGGCTGTTCCCGAGATGGAGACGATATTCGACTGCTGCCCCAGTCGGTCCCTGAAAAGCTTCAGGATGGCGTTGCTGGCCTCAGCTTCCGGCTCCTGGGTTGAGATAACCACCACCCCTTCCTTGTTGAAGCCGGGATTCGCGGTGAGCATGAAATGGATCTGGCGTCCCATGATGATGGTGGCGATGATCAGAAAAACGGAGAGGGCGAATTGAACGACGACCAGGGCTCTGGTCAAGGGCTTTTTCCCACCGATCCTCAGCTTTCCTCTGAGTATTTCCACTGGACGGAACCCGGACATTATCAGGGCTGGATAGCTCCCTGACACGATGCCCACCACCACGAGCAGAGCCAGGAGGATCAAAATATGTAAGGGATGGAATATTCCTCCTAGGCTCAGGCTCCTGCCTGAAAGCCGGTTGAAGACCGGAAGGATCAACTCTGCCAGGACAAGGCCGGCGGCCATGGCAATACCGGTTATGGCCAGGAATTCTCCCCAGAACTGGCGGATAAGCTGCCGCCGCTCAGCGCCCAGGACTTTGCGCATGCCGACCTCTAATGACCGGGCCGAAGCCCGTCCTATGGAGAGGTTCATGAAATTGATGCAGGCGATGAGCAGGACAATGAAAGCGATGCCGCTGAGGATGAATATGGCTCTTAAATTGAGAGAGCCTGTGACGTAAGGATCCAGGTGAACACAGGCGATGGGCTGGAGCCCGAACGAGACTGGCATGCCTTCTCCCTTCCACCGTCCCCGGCTTCGCCATTTCTCGATCTCAGGCCCATAATACAGAGCAGTGAAATTTGGGATCCTATCCAGCACATTGCTTACAGAATCCCTGTTGTTGAGGAGAGCATAAGTCTGCCAGCCGAAGCCGCCCCAGTTATCCTGCCACCTCGTGTTCATCTGAAGTCTGTTTCCGCTTTCTATATCGATCAGGATGTCAAAGGTGATGGTGGAGTTGGAAGGGGGCTGGGCCGAGACCCCGGTGACCACGAAGTCGCTCTGTTCCTGTCCGCTGATCAGGGTCAAGGTTTTGCCGATGGGATTTTCATCTCCGAAATATTTCCGGGCATGATTCTCTGTGAGGACCATGGCATTGGGCTGGGAGAACACTGAGTCGGGATTACCTGAAATCAACGGAAAGGAAAAGGACTGAAAAAAAGACTTATCCACCTGGGTGACTTTTTCGCTGAAAAGCTTTCCCTCTATGCGAATGGTGGCATTATTGCTGTCCACCCGGATGGAGTGGATGATTTCCGGAAAATATTCTTCTATCGCAGGTCCCATGGGCATGGTGATGCCTCTGAAGGTGCGGTCAATGCTTCCGTCTTCGGCATGGAAGATGACATAAACGCGGTACAGGTTATCTTCGTTTTCGTGAAAGCGGTCGTATGACAGCTCATTCTGGACAAAAAGAAAGATCAGGATGGCACCGGTCAGGCCAACCGCCAGGCCCAGGATGTTGATGGCTGAATAGATTTTTTGTTTGGCCAGGTTCCGAAAGGCGATTTTTAAGTAATGTTTGATCATTGGCTACTCCTTTATTGCATATTTATCGGCAAGAAATGTGCCATATGAATTTATTTGGCTAAGAATCGGAATTTTCGGGACAACCTGTGGAAGAAATGTCCGATGACGAACACATGATGTCCAGGAATGAACATTCGACTTGTCTTTTATATTCAAAAATTGAGAACCGGGCAGCAAAGGGTTGAGGAGAGCTATCCTATGGATTGTCGAAAAAAAAGCAAAATGCTATTGTAAGGATAAATGAGAAAGACAGAGACCTCGCTGCTTCGCCCCTTGCTGGAATTGGTAGTCCTTACTTTGATTAGTTGGTTTGCATTCTGTTTTTGCGGTTCAGGGCGTATTTTGGACGAACGACAACCTTTTTGTCACTACAAAGTAATTCCCGATAAAAACGGCCAATTCATAACTGTCCATACTGATTTGAAGCTTCAGGGCAGAGTTCTCTACTTAAAAGACTTCGGCCAGATGGAGAGCATTCATTGGTTTGTCGGGGATAGGGAGATTTCCGTAAAGTCGAAGAGGACAGGAGATATTGTATCTTTCAGTGATCTGCCTGCCAAGGGCGACGTTAAAGTCATTTATAGGCTGAGATGCGTGACCGAATCTCGACCGGGATACAGAAAACGTTTGATGGGATTTTCGAATTTCGTTCTTGCCCGGGAAGGCCTTTTTTTGGGAATAAAAGGCCTGGCAAGCGAGTTTGTGGATGTTTCCTGGAAGCTGCCCTCTGGCTGGACGCTTGTGCTGGGCAGCGAGGGTCTCCAGCGTTTTGTCGATACACAGAAGACGCTTTGGGTTGCCGGAAAGGCTGCTCAGCTCACAGAAGAGAAGGTCGAAGACAAATTTTTCCGGGTCGGTATTATAGAGGGAGTTTATGATGTGGATTTGACAGAAGCTATCACTACGCTCAAGTCCGTATTCCATGACGCTTGGAATGACTGTGGTCAACTCGCTGCCGATAATTTTGGGATTGCGGTTGTACCCAGTAAGAGCATTGGAGGAGGGACTTCTCTTGGCTTTACCATTATATCGGAAAACAATTGGATTACGATTGTCCATGAGATGCTTCACTGGTGGACAAATTATCGAAGCCCGGCCTGGTTTCGGGAGGGCGTTCATACTTATATGGCTGCGAAAATTCTGCTCAGGTCGGGACTTATAGATCAACTGCAGTTCAACCTCTTTATAAAGAGGTGCCTTCAGGAACATCAGAGAGTCGTGGAACGTGAAGGAAAGCTTTATACTCTGGCGGAATCTTCGGCTAACTATGACAATCGAAAAGGAGGCGGAGACATGTACGGTTTGATGCCTGTTTTCGCCTCCAAGTTAGACCGGGAAATCCATTCTTACAATCCAGAAGCCAGCCTGGACCAGGTTTTTGCCGCTGTCTGTCAAAAGCGCCATAAAAAGCTTTCCGTCCAGGATTTGATCAAAGAGATGACAGGCTACGATCCGGAGCCTCTGTTTCGGAAGTATTTTTACTCCAAAGTAGAGGATTTATCCGTACTATTGAAGTGAGCCGGCTTCAGATGTTTATTCCAGAAAAGGACAGCTCTTGTTTCTCGCTTCTTGCATTATTTTATGAGAGTGCTGGACAGAAGGTTCTAAAATTTTATTCGGTATTTCTTCCCTGATTTCATCTTTAAGGTTTTGACATGGTCCCCGTACCTGATTTTCACCTCTCCGCTGAAATCCGGACGGATCACGGCTTGAAGAAGCTTTCCGTCCTTCCATTCCTGGTCCACGGTATAGCTGCCACGGGCTCTCAATCCCCTTATCCAGCCTTCGGGCCAGGCATGGGGTAGGGCTGGCAGCAGGTGGATTTCATTGTTGTGGCTCTGGAGCAGCATTTCAGCGATCCCGGCTGTGCCGCCGAAGTTCCCGTCGATCTGGAAGGGCGGATGGGCATCGAACAGGTTGGGATAGGTCCCCCCTCCGGAGTATTGAGTTTCAGGTGAAGGGTTCACATAATTGAGGTGAGTCTGGAGCATTTTATAGGCATGATTCCCGTCCAGTAATCTTGCCCAATGATTGATCTTCCAGGCCTTGCTCCAGCCAGTGCCTCCGTCTCCCCTTATCTCCAGTGACCTGCGGCAGGCCTCAGCCAGTTGGGGTTTTGTGAACGGGGAGATCTGATTATCCGGATGAAGGCCGATCAGATGAGACATATGCCTGTGCTGAGGATGGTTGTCTTCCCAGTCATAATACCATTCTTGGAGGTTTCCTTTTCGGCCGACCTTATAAGGACAGAGCCTGTCCAGCGCCTTCTGGACTTCTTCCCGGAAATATTCATCCGCTTGTATGACCTCGGCGGCCTTGAGGATCTTCCTGAAAA
>JGI2172J19969_10000542_pt1 | contig 16217 bp, 14 predicted proteins | sample DeeMarSWOR230_32_FD_19969 | JGI IMG/M metagenome (IMG submission 19969)
TTGTCCTTGCTATCGCCTTGTTGACCGTCAGTTACCAGACTTTCCGGGCTGCGACTGCGAATCCGGCCGACCACCTGTGGAATGAATAGTTCGGAGAACACATACCTTGTTAGACCGGATTAAAAGATAAGAATTTAATTTTTGCGCTTTCTCTGGCGATAAATACCAGACAGGCCATCTGCTCCTGAGGTCAAAAATCTCACCTTACGGGTGGCACTTTGGCAGGGGATAGGTCATTTTTTCGCCTGCACTGGCCTTGTGTAGATTACTTCACCTCTGATAACGGTCATCTCCGGTTCGATCTTCCAGATGTCCTCAACCGGGATGGTCATGTAATCGACAGGAATGACCACAAAATCAGCCAGCTTGCCTATTTTCTTGTTTGAATCAATTGGCTGAGTTGTTAGCGCAGAGAGCCGAAGATATAATCAGTGATCAGCCTTGCTTCTACTTTATAATTTTATTTTTCTTGTTATCCTGAGAAAATATTTCTTGACAAATAACCATATTTTCTCTATTATCCAGAGATAATGGGTAAAACAAGAATGAAATTCCTCTCCAGACCTGAAGAATTGGTTTTGCTCGCCGTCTGGAGGCTCAAAAAAAATGCCTACTGCGTCCCGATCAAAAAACAGCTCGTCAAATACACCGGCCACGACTGGTCCTTCGGAGCTGTCTATGATCCTTTGGACCGCTTAGAAAAGAAAGGATTATTGGAATCTTACCTGAGCGATCCGGTAGCTAAGAGGGGTGGAAAAAGAAAACGAATCTACAAACTGACCCCCAGCGGTATCATGGCTTTGATAGAAATCAAGACGATCACGGATGAAGTTTGGGACGGAATACCTGTTAAAGTTCTGAAGGAAGAATTGTGACCAAAGAAAAATTCAAGAATCCGCCCAAACTGGCTGAATGGATCCTGAGTTATGTCTATCCTGATAGAGGACATTTCACTTCGGTGGGAGATTTTCGGGAAGAATATATTGAGATTTATCAATCATCAGGTCCTTTCAAAGCGAATTTCTGGTACTGGATGCAAATCGCCGAGTCCATCCCGGGCTTTATACGGAATAAAAGTCACTGGAACATTGTTATGATCCATAACTCTTTGAAAATCGCCATTCGAAATATAAGAAAACACAAAGGCTATTCCTTCATAAATTTTGCTGGACTGACACTCGGCATCGGAATTTTTATGATGATTCTCCTTTTTGTCCAGCATGAGCTGAGCATTGACAAATATCATAAAAATTCAGACAGAATTTATCGCGTCCAAGGAGCTAACGGACACCAGCTCTCTACGGCCCCGGCTGTGGGGAAATGGATCTCGGAAAACATCATCGAAGCGGAAAAGGTCGTTCGCTTCAAGTTTCGGCATGACTATCTTGTGAAATACCGGCCGGATAATGATCCAACACGCGAGAAAGTGATTACCATACAGGATTTTGCCTGGTCAGACCCCACGGTGTTCGATGTTTTTTCCTTTCCTCCGATCGCAGGAGATCCCAGGACAGCGCTTCAGGACCCATTTGCTTTGGTTCTGACTCAGAGCGTGGCGCAACGTCTTTTCGGCAGCGAAAATCCCATTGGAAAAACGCTAGAGGTAAACAACAGGTATGAATACCATGTCACCGCTGTCATAGAGAACCTCAAGCGCACCCATCTGAGGTTCGATGTGCTGGCGCCGTTCGCAAATCTTGGCAAAATCATTGGCCAAAGTGAATTGGACAGCTTTGACAGTTGGAACCTGGCGACTTTTGTTCTGCTTCCGGAGAATCATGACACCACTGCCGTGGCCGACAAGATCACGAAACTCTTTCACGACAGGATTAAGGAACTGAGGAATGTCGATTTCGTATTCGATTTGTTCCCTTTGGAAGGTATATTCTTTTCATCCGGAAGTTCTTTCCGCAATCACGGGAACCGTCCGTTGGTCTTCGTCTTCATGGCCGTTGCCGTATTCATCCTGATTATTGCCTGTGTGAATTTTCTCAACCTTTCGACGGCCCGGGCCTCTCTCAGAGCCAAAGAGGTCGGGATCAAAAAGGTGGTGGGATCGACGCGCAAAAGGCTCGTTTTCCAGTTTTTGGGCGAGTCCATACTCTTCAGCCTTATTTCTTGTGCGGCGGCAATAGGGATGGCTTCGCTTTTTCTCCCGGAATTCAACAGGTTGATGCAGCGCAGCCTTTCGATGGACTATTTTCATGATCCTCTGATTCTGCTCGTTTTTATTGCCGGGGCAGCCCTGGTGGGCATCCTAGCCGGGATATATCCTGCTCTTTATCTGTCTGCCTTTCGACCGGTATCCGTTTTGAAGGGAGAAAGGACAAAAGGCGTCAGATCCGGTATTTTCAGGAAGGTTCTCATTAGCTTCCAATTTACCATATCCATTATCCTGATTATCGCGACCTTGATCGTATTCAAACAGATTCAGTACATCAGGAACAAGGACCTGGGCTTTCAAAAAGAGCATATTGTCTATATGGAGATAGCGAGGAACAGAGATATCCGGGACCACAAACAAGCGTTCAAGGACAAGCTTATGCAGCACCCCCTGATTCATAACGTGACCTTTTCTCAGGGGCGTCCCGGGCTTGTGTACAACTGGGAGGGATTCGAGCACAAAGGCGAACGCAAAGGATATGCCATTTTTACGGTGGATCCGGATTATCTTGATGTATACGGACTCGAAATTTTGGCCGGGAGGAACTTCTCTAGAGAGATATCAACGGATCCTTACCGAACCTGCCTCCTGAACGAAGCCGCGGTCCGTCAATTAGGCTTGGAAGAACCCGTGGGGACGATTCTTCACCATGACGATTTGGGAGGGTCCTCGTTTCCTGTCAAAGATGTCGAAGTCATCGGCGTTGTCAGGGATTTTCACTACCAAACCCTCCATAATGAAATCTATCCCATGATGTTCGGATGGAATGATCCGTGGCTCTGGATGATCAGTGTCAAAATCGCTGCAGAGAGGATACCGGAGACACTCGCCCACATCGAAAAGACATGGAAAGAATTTTCTCCCGGCTTTCCCTTCGATTTTCACTTCATCGATGATCTTGTTGACAGCCAATACAAGAATGAAGAGCGACTGGCCAGAACTATCGGTTATTTTGCCGCACTGGGCATATTCATCGCCTGTCTGGGGCTTTTTGGATTGGCCTCCTTTTTGGCCGAACAGCGCACAAAGGAAATCGGTGTCCGGAAGATTCTGGGAGCTTCGGTGGTCGGGATCCTTGTGTTGTTGTCCAAAGAGTTTTCCAAGTGGGTGGTGGCGGCCAATATTGTGGCCTGGCCATTGGCATATTATGCCTTGAACAAGTGGCTGGCCGATTTCGCCTACAGGACCGATATCGGCATATGGCCTTTTCTGATAGCAGCTGTCATAGCTCTGGCTATCGCAATGATGACGGTCAGTTATCAATCCATAAGAGCAGCTACAGCCAATCCTATCGATTCCCTTCGCTACGAATAAAGGGATTAATTCCTCTTAAAAGGGGAAATGAATTTTCAGCTATGAGACAGGCATTTTAAGTCTTTTTAAGGCGGGCCTTTTTTCAGGCATTTTTATGCAAATCGCACGATTGGACTAGCCAAGGCGCGGCATATTCAAGAAAGGCACGATAGGTACACGATAGGTACACGATAGATCGGATGTTTATATAAGAAGATAAGAATTTCTTTTTTGGTCTTGCATCAAATCTCCTGCGATTTTCCGCAATTTCCACCTCCTGACGTCAAAGAATATCCGCATAATATCCAGAAAGGCAGGGTCAGCGACTCATAAAGCGGGACAAATCAGCCTAGCCTCCAAACCATCGAGATCTAACTTTACAGTTATAATAATAAATGAGAACAGTTGTATTCGCTCAGTAATTAGGTAACGTTTTAATAATGTCCTTGCGAACGCAGTGAAGCAATCTCGTAAAAATATTTGCATTATTTCCATACGGGATTGCCACGCTTCACTCGCAATAACAATTTTGCCTTCAATATCATCACAAAAAGTGTTACCTAATTACTGAGCATAAAGAACAGGTCATTTTTTCGTTGGCACTGGCTTTGTGTAGACGACCTCGCCCCCGATAACTGTCATGTCCGGTTCGATCTTCCAGATGTCCTCAGCCGGGATGGTCATGTAATCAACAGGGATGACCACAAAATCAGCCAGCTTGCCTACCTCGATAGATCCCTGGGTGTCTTCGGCAAACATAACGTAGGCGCCTCCCATGGTAGCAGCCCGCAAAGCCTCTTCTCTGGTCATGGCCTGTTCCGGGAACCAGCCGCCCGGAGGATTATTCTCCCGGTCCTGTCTGGTTACTGCGGCGTGCAGGGTGTAGAACGGGTTATAGGGGGAGACGGAATAATCTGTGCCGGTGGCAACCACGACGCCTTGATCCAACAATGTTCTCCAAATATAGGCATACTTTATCCGTTCGGGCCCCAGCCTGGATTCAGCAAAATTCATATCCTCAGTCGCATGCAAAGGCTGCATGGAAGCCACAATGCCCAGCTTGGCCAGTCTGGGTATATCCTCAGGAGTCAACACCTGACAATGCTCAAGAGCGAACCGGGCCTCTTTACCGTCTATCCCGGTGGCCTTCAGGGCCTTCTCGTAGGCGTTGATGACGGTCCGGTTGGCCGCGTCACCGATGCAGTGGATCCTCATGTTGAAACCGGTTTTGAGCAGTTCGGTGGCGGATTTTGTTATTTCGTCTTCACTTCGTCTCGGCTCCCCGTAATACCCCGGATAATCGCTGTACTCCTCGAGGAAATGCGCACCTCGTGATCCTAATGCTCCATCTGCAAGAGTCTTGACCGACCTGACGAAGAATTTGTTATTGTAGTTAAGCGGTTTGCCCAGCTTTTTCGCTGCATCCTCGCTGACCATCTCATTGATCCTTATCCTGAGCAGACCCACCTCGTAAAGCTTCAGTCGTCTTTGAACCTCTTCGTAGCCCGTCACGCTGGCACCATGGATTGTGGTCAGTCCGCTGGCTACGGCCAATTGAGTCCCTTCTACCAGGTTGCGGCTTATTTCATAATCAGTCATCGGTGGTAAGGGTGGAATAAGACGTGTCAATTGACGAGGTGCCCTTTCCACGAATTCGCCTGTGGGCTCTCCATTCTTGTCCTTTTTGATATGACCACCCTCAGGATCGGGAGTGTCACGGGTGATGCCAGCAAGTTCCAGGGCTTTGCTGTTGGCTCCGCTGCCATGGGTGTACCGGCTGATAAAAACAGGATTATCAGGGGCCACGGCATCGATCAGCTCCTTACGGAATTCTGGCGGATCCCAGACATCTGACATCCAGCCACTCAGTACCAGCCACCGCGGCTCAGGCCCTGGCCGCATTCCTTCCCCGGTAGCCAAGCAGCGCTTTATCACTTCCTGCATTCGCTTGACAGAAGCCCACTCACCGATTGAAGCCCTGATGTCTGGAATTCGCGGATACAACTCTCTTTCTCCGTACCTGATGTGGACATGGGCATCATGTAAACCAGGGATGACGGTCTTGCCTTCCAGGTCAAAAACAAAGGTCAGAGGACCGATATAGGCCTTGACTCCGGCATCATCACCCACGTAGATGAACCGGCCATCTTTCACGGCCATGGCAGAAGCGGTGCTGAACTCTTCATCCACAGTATAGATATTGCCGTTGATGTAGACTCTATCCGCTTTTGGGGCGTCACTGACCGCTGCCGGTGCCAGTGAAAACAAGACAAGCAGGACAAAAATAGAAAAGATGCATGACATCCTTTTCATTGTATTCATCTTATTTCCTCCATTATTGGTTTATTAATATTATCCCAATCTTTCCTGTTTGCCAACAAGGATCTCTTTCCTATTTTTTTTCAGAAGCATACTTCATTTCCCTCACATCTACCTTGAGGCATTCATGCTGTAAACCAATTGACCCCCTATGTATGTCCGCTCAACTTTTAATGACAACAGGGCCTTGGAGGGAATGGTCAGTATATTGTCTGAAATAACGATAAAATCGGCCAGCATACCAGGAGCGATCTGCCCTTTGAGGTGCTCTTCGAAGCCCGAGTAGGCGGATTCCACTGTATAGGCATACAGGACCTCTTTCCTGGTTAGACATTGTTCCGGATACCACCCGCCTTCGGGTTTCCCCTCCGGGGTTTGACGGGTTTCTGCGGCATACATTCCGTAGAAAGGGCTCAAAGTCTCTCCCGGGAAATCGGAATTGAGCGGTACCCGGACATCGGCATCGAGAAAAGAGCGCCAGGCATAAGCGCCTTTTATTCTTTCGGGGCCTACCCTGTCTTCTGCCCAGGGCATATCGGACGTTGCATGGGGCGGCTGCATGCTGGTTACGATGTCGAGTTCCTTAAACCGGGGAATATCTTCAAGCGCGACAACCTGGGCGTGTTCAATACGCAACCGGTGGTCCTTTACACCAGGCACAGCCTTTATTGCTCCCTCATACGCATCCAAGGTGATTCTATTCGAACGGTCTCCGATAGCGTGGGTAGCAACCTGCATACCCGCCTGTAACGCTCTTATAGCCAGCCTTTCTATATCTTCTTGAGGTGTTGTCGTAACTCCCAGCACATCGGGAGCATCACTGTAGGGTTCAAGCATGAGGGCACTCCGTGTTCCCAGCGATCCATCCTGAAAAACCTTAATACAGCGGATGGTCAGCCAGTTGTCAGGATCGACCTCAGGACCGTTCTGCAAATAGGGTTCGATAAGCTTCTCATCCGTGCAGTCGAGCATTACGTAATAACGGACTTTGAGCTTATGTTTGGCTTTGAGTGACCGAAGGGTATCAAGATCCTTTCTTGTGATTCTGGCATCATGCACAGAGGTCAGGCCATTCTTAAGGAGCTCTTCTCCAGCCATCTCGAATGCTTTTTCGCGCTGTTCAACGGTTAAGGGCGGCAGGAGCCGTGTGACCAAACCTTGGGCAGCATTTGCCAGAATCCCGGTCGGCGCACCTGTTGCGGGATCTTTATAAATTTTCCCCCCTTGCGGATCAGGAGTGTCCTTGGTGATACCTGCCATTTCCAGTGCTTTCTCATTGGCCCATCCGTTATACCCATGCAATCCGGCAAACCAGACTGGATTATCCGCTGAAACAGTGCTCAGTTCGTGACTGATAGCGGTCATCTGTTCTTTCCAGGCACCGTCGTCCCATCCCCATCCGTCGATCCATTCTCCTGAAGCAGTTTCAGCCACGCGTTCTCTCAGTTTTTGCACAACCTCTCGCGGATCATTGATGCCTTGAAGGTCTATTCGCATCTTGATCCTGCCCAGGTTGAGCATATGCCCGTGCGATTCAATGATTCCCGGCATAACATCTTTTCCACCCAAATCCACTTCTTTCGCCAGAGGATACGCTTTTCGCATCTCTTCATTCGTTCCTACGGCTGTGATGAATCCTTCTTTTATAGCGAATGCCTCTGCTTCCGGACTGCCTTCATTCATGGTGATGATATGTCCGTTGGTAAAAATGCGGTCTGCCTGAGGTTTTCTGGTGCATGAGACAAGGCATAAAATTGCCGCGCATAGCAGCAAATACAATGTTTTTTCAAGTTTTGGTTCTCTCATATAAAACAATCTCCTTTTTTTGTGTGAATAACGAATTGTTTCTTAGGCATAAAAATCTTGTTCTTCGAAGCCTTCCCCTTAATGCTTTACTTTCCCCCTTGAGAACATGCTCCATATTTTCAAATTGCCACCCTCTGTCAATCCTTCAAATCTATACCATACAGAAATCTTTTGGTCAAAACCGGAATAATCAGGAAAACCGATGTATTCACACCTTAAGAATCTCTTTTCATCTGAGAAAAATTCCTGTGGCCTAGCCCTTTTTTTTTAATGATCATTTTCAATTGGAGGAGATTCAGGTTGGCTTATTTATAAAAAACAGGATAGATAATCCTGAAATTTGGTCACGGATTTCGTCACGCTTGATGTTGGGAAGCCCCTTCCTAGGTCTGTCGAAATTTCACATTGAGATTTTCTCTTCATGCAGATCGTCTGAATTACAGCTCTGATATTTGGATGATACAAATTATTTGATACTTGCAATGTAATATAAAATAAATATATAATAATTGTGAAGAAGTTACGATTTGAATGGGACAAAAAAAAAGATTTAGCCAATCTTCGAAATCATGATGTTGCGTTTAATGAGGCTAAAACTGTTTTTTATGATGAAAATGCTATTGAATTCTATGACGAAAATCATTCTTTGAAGGAAGTCCGCTTTTTGATGATAGGTTTGAGCGCGAAATTAAGGATATTGCTTGTCAGCTATACAGTGAGGGAAAGAAAAGATGAGGATATTATTAGAATAATATCTTCCCGAAAAGCAACACAAAGCGAACAAAAATTCTATTTTGAGGGATTACTATGAAAAAGGAATATGATCTCAAAAAGATGAAAAGTAGAAAAAATCCCTATGCAAACCGTCTAAAAAAACAAATAACGATCCGATTGGATAATAATACCATAGAATATTTCAAAGAACTCGCCAGAGAAACGGGCTTCTCATACCAGACGCTTATTAATCTGTATCTGAAGGATTGCGCTGAGAATCATAAGAAGCTAAAAGTCCAGTGGATCGAATCGAGCAGTTGAACAGCAATTAGATGATTGATGGAGAATACATTTGCTGGGGGATACAGGATTCAAACCTGTGACTTCAACCGTGTGGGACAGGGCATTTTTGCAGTATTAATGATTCTTTTCCATTTACCTATTGAGCACGTCGGCTCTGAATCCTAACTCCAAATACCGGCCCCGCCAGGGAAAGCCCCGCTCGGTGTAGATGAATTTGTCGAATATATTGGTGACTTTAAAGAAAAGCTCGACCCGCTTCCATCGATAGGCGGCGATCGCATCCAGGTTGAAATAGGACGGGATCTCCAGCAGTTCACTGGTATCGATGTCCAGCCAGGAAGAAGAGGATGCCAGCATGCCCAAAAGAGTTAGACGGAAGTTGGATAAGGGAGAGATTTGAAAATCGAAATTCAGGTTATGCTTGGAGAGCACAGTCAGAGGCAGATCATCACTTTCGTTCCAGTGGTCGAGGAAGGTGTAGTTCAGCATCAGAGCCACCTTCGGAAAGGCTTTCTGAAATTGAAGCTCGAACCCATCTATGCGCGCCTTGCCGATGTTGAAAAAGATGTGTTCGAAATCGTACTCCGGGAGGCGGACGCTGTCGATCAGATCCTTGAAGCGTGTCAGAAAAACGGCTCCGCTCAATAAAAAATGATCATTATATGTAAATCCCAATTCCCATAGGGTCCCTTTCTCGCTCAGGAGATCCGGGTTACCTGAAGAGTCGGAATACATCGACCTCATGGACGGAAATCGCGATTTCTGGGAAAAGGAAAAATGCAGGTCCAGTTGCCGGATAGGCGTGTATTTGATCCCGACAAGGGGGTTGAACCGTGAGGTGTTCTCGCCGGTGTACTTGTTGAGATAATCGAGGCTCAAGCCCGCAACCAGCACCCAGCTATCGGCGAAGGTCAAATGATCTTCCAGGCCCAGGGAAAATGTGCCCTGGTCGTATTTGTTCCAGGGGTCACCCGCGTCATCCTGGGTTCTGGCTATGTCTTGCTGGTAAGAAAGGCTGAATTTCAGCCGGTTTGAGCGGGACATGGAGATATCCGCCAGGCCGAAGAGACCGTAAATGGAATTGTCATGCGTGCTCTCGAACCGCATTTGGGTCAGTTCAGGATCAGCGAACATGTCTAAGACGTTGTCATGTTGAACATAAAATGCCCTGTAGCGGACAATCGATTTCTCGCTGAGAGCCGTGTAACCGCCCGCATTGAACGAATAGCGGTTCCATTTTTTGAATCTCCAGTAGCGCGGTCTGTCAGCAACTGTATCCGGAGGCATGCCGTAATCGGACAGGTGAATTCCCGCATTCAATAAGATCTCCGTATTATTGGAGGGATTGAAATAGAGTTTCCCGTTCAGGTTGACCCTTTGGTAATCGGTGTTGGCCCTCTCCAGTCTTTCACCGGTCCATTCATCAGGAATGTAATAGCCGTCCGAATCCTGGTATTGGAGGCTTCCGGAAAAAGCCCACCGGTTAAGCTGGAAACCGGACCGCAATCCGAGGTTTCGTGTGTTGCGCTCGCCGTAGGAAGCATGCAGCGATAAAGCGGGCTTGTCTGTGGGGCGCTGGGTGATGACATTGACTATTCCACCCAGGGTGTTAGGCCCGTAGAGGACCGAAGAAGGTCCTCTGGTCAACTTGAGGGAGTCGATCCCATCGGTGGAAACCGTTTTCAGATCGAAGGTGCTGAAATAGGGCTCATAGACGGGAACGCCGTCAACCAAAAGGGCTATTCTCCTGGAATCCACTCCCCTGAGCTTCAGCGTATAAACGGATTTGTCACCGAATGTCACTGAAACACCAGGCGCATAGCGGATGGCTTCGGAAAGGTCGAGGGGCTTGACTCGTTCTATCTGCGTTTCATCCAAAACGGTCACCGAAGATATTGGCCGGTCTTTGGGGGCTTCTCCGATCACCAGGATCTCTTCAGTGATAACGGGAATTATTTCCTCCTTTTTCTTTTCTTCTTTTTTCTTTTCTTCCTGAGACTTTTGCTCCTGCGCGTGTGCAAGACAAAACGATGCACTCAGGCTGAACAGAAACATAAAAAAGAGGATGAATTTGATGGAGGATAAACGTGTGCGCATGATTCTTTCTCCTTTTCAAACACGGAAGGCCCAGCTTTTTCAGGCTGAACCCTAACGGTCTGGAGGCATGGCAAGGTGCTTTAGCCCCGTCGACTCGGAGCAAGCATAGAATCTAGCAGAAAACACAAAAAAAAGTCAAACAATGGAAATTATGTTGTTCCGCTTAAAAAATGCCGCATTCCTCCTTTCGTCACTTTTCACAGCGGAATCGCTAAATTCTAGGGCCGACGTCCTCACCATCTTTTCCCTGCTCTTCGTGATAACGGCTTTGGTCAATTTTATGGGGACAACCGCGGCTGACCTAGCCATAATGACGGACTGTCTTTGGGCCAATGGCTATCTGCACTTCCCAAGTTTAAAAGCCCTCCACCAGGATTGAACAAATTGTGAATTTGACATCAAATTTGCCCGATTATACAATTTGTCCGTCACTACCCATGATAGTGTGATAATTCGATGAAAACATTCGCTTTTGTTGGAGTTTCCGATTCCGGTAAAACACACCTCATGCGGAAACTGATCAATGAACTCAAAAAAAGAGAGTACACTGTATCCGTCATAAAACACTGCGCCCATGGTTTTGACCTCGAAGAACAGGGAAAAGACACAGCCCAGTTTATAGAAGCTGGATCCGATTCTGTTTGTATGTATTCCCCGGATCGAATGGCTGTCTTTCAACAAAAAAAGAACCAACTCGATGTCAAAAAGATTTCCAGAGAGTACCTGAAGTGCAGCGACTTTATCCTGGTCGAGGGTGGCAAGTTAGATAAAACACTCAAAAAAATCGAAGTGTTGCGCAAAGGAATTTCTGAAAAAATATCATGCTCTCCTGAAGAACTGATCGCCGTTGTTTCGGATTTTGATATGGGAAAGGACATCCCTGTGTTTCATCCGGAAGACATTGAAAAGATCGCAGATTTCATGGAAAATTATCCTCATGAAAAGGAGCCGCAGCTCTGGCTCGATATCGACGATGTATCCATTCCTATGAATCCCTTTGTCCAGAAAATATTCTCCAACACCCTGATGGGAATGATCTGTTCCCTGGAGGAGATACCGGAAGACCCGGAATGCATCACTCTATCCTTGTCAAGAAAAGGAAAAAAAGATGAAAAAATTTAAACCCATAATATGGTTATTTCTCTTCGGCTCAATCTGGGGAATAAATGAAGTCTTCCTGGGAGATATCCTGTACCGGAACGATGTCCAAGGTTCATCGGTTATCCTCACGGTTATGGCTCTTTTTTTGCTGGCGGTATCCCGCGGCATGATCGATAAGCCCGGTTCTTCGGCCTTGATGGGGATATTTGCTGTTCTCTTCCGTCTGGCAAACACGGCCCCTTCCTACTGCCATCTTCTCGGAATCTTCCTTTTGGGCGCCACGTTTGATGTCTTTTCCTCATTGCTCGTAAAAAACAAGGAACACGCGCCACTCCGATGGGGCGCTGCAGGCATGTTGAGTGCTTTTGGGAACAATGCACTTTTCGCTCTTTTGATCACCTATGTGTTTCGCTATGAATATTGGGTAGCCGGGGGACTGTCAAAGGTTTTCCAGCACATTTTTATCAGCGGGAGCATTACGACCGTAATTGCCGCCCTCCTTGTACCCTTGGGATTTATTCTCGGCAACAATGGAGGCATTCTTTTTGACCGGCGTCCGCGCTGGTCCTATGCGGGTACCATCCTCGCATCGATCGCTCTCTGGACAGTGGCGATAATTCTGGGTTAACCGAAGCAATCAAGAACACAACATTTTTCATTCCTTCTAACCCTTTTGCGGATTTTATCCACCTTTTAAGTCCTGGTTCTGACAATCTAAGGGGTAGCAGGTCGAAAAACCCGTTGCTCCTTCCCATAAATTCAAATGTGTGGTGAGTCAAGTAAAGACGGAACCCCTTTTATTGATTAAAGTTGTTCCACCGAATGCAAAAGTGTTGAGAACGGGTAAAAATTGGGGCTGCCAAGCATTACATACCGATCATAAAACTGGGTCTGCCAGCTCTGTAGAGCGCTATCATCACCTCTTTCTTTAGCAATTCGCATTAATCGATAATATATATCCAAAATAAAACAGGGTAATATGTTTTCCTGATTATTCGTTAAGTTCAGAATATCGAGATACACATCCTCTGCTTGCGTCAATAAGGATTGGGATTGATTTTGTTTAAATACCTCGAAAAGACAAATTCCGTATAAACGTTTAATAAACAGATTCTCCGGGAATCGGGTCATGGTTTCTTCAAAAAAGGACTGCGCTTCAGTGGGATTATCCTTTAATAGCATCCTGCCATAAGATTCGTAATAAATTGGATTGTCACCGTCTTTTGCAATGTAATCTTGGCATATATCCATGATATTTCTTTGTCCACTCAGAACTTCTGCCCAAAAATCATAGAAAAATTCACCTCGTGTATACCGATTTGAATCTCCGGGGATAATCTCAGTATCAATGTTCCAATCATCATTGACAATCCCAAGCAAATTTATCTTTTTAAATTCCTCATATGCTGCATAGGTGTGGCTTTTAGCCAGATAAATATATCCCTGATTGGGATTCATGATGAGGCTGATATGGTTGGTCGCACTGGTCAGACCGCGATAATTGGGAATCAACCATGCATAAACGTCATCGGGATCGATTTCTATACTTGAGGTATCTTCATTCACACACACCCACCCATAATACTCTTGTTCCGGATCATAGTGGTAATAATTGTCCCGCAATAGTGATACGGTATCCTTATCAGACGTATACTGGATGTTTTGATACGTACTCATCAGGCGATTGTACCGGGGGCATAATGTCTGTCCGTTCAGGAAGGATGTGCCAATGTCCACTACATAGCCCCAGCTTGCCGGATGCTGGTATATTTGCATGTTTTGAATATTATAATGGTTGGTTAAAAATATATGGTCGGTGTCCGAAATTTCCTCGCCATACTCTTCACAATTAATTTCAAACTTGGCTGCTTTGTCATCCAAAGCCGACACAATGATGTAACCGTTAGGCCTGACAGAGCTATATGATTCGACCAACGCTTCAACCTCATCTAACCTGGAGCACTCTGATAAAACCCTGTATCTAAAAATGAAAAGAGACATCTTGTCCCTTTCGCTTATCTCGACATCACCCTCATAGGGAGGCATAGAATTTGCAGTGAAGGAAATTCCCCGATCATTCATCCCATCCAAGGGTAAAAAATTCCCAGCCCCATAACTGGTTTTATACATCATCCGCTGTCTCGATGGATCCTCTTCCACAATAAACAAATACGGTAATTCCTCTGCCTGAAAGCCGAATTCATGGTTTTTAACATGGATAAATTCTTCGTTTACCCTGATTGCAGCTGATGTGCAAAAACTCACTCCGAACATTGCATTGATTAAAAGAATATCTTTGTAATCCAGTTCCCCACATCCGTCAGCAATACCATGAATTTTGTCCATCCAGCCCTTAGGGAGCCACTCTTCCCGTTGATAGATGATATTCAAAAAAGCGTTATAATTCGATCCATACATGTCCTGCAAAATTGTTTTATAGTAAGCCACATTTTCAACAATCTCCGTTCTCATCAAAACACCATATTGATAGCCTCTCTCATAGGGTGTGCCGGTTATGAATAGCAAAGATATCCCGCCCACTGTTCTCAGTGATCCTCCTTGAAAATTGAGTACGCCGTTTCGTCCTTCTACCGGATAGTCATTTTTTTCTTCCAGAGATGAACAATTTATATTGAACAGCAGAAATACCAGAATGAGTTTGGAAATCAACAGATGAGTTCTGGACATGGCATTTCGCTCCTTTTTTTTTGCATAAATAATTTCCTTTTTACTAATTAGCCTAAATTTTCTATTTTAATAAGCAATAAACATGCCAATATGACTTACAGGGATTTTCGAATGCGTGTTCAGCCACTGAATGTCCGTACTCGAACATTTCATGTGCGCATCCGAACAAAAATAAATATTCCTCATTTCCACTTTATGAGAGAGAACAGCCAGGATTCCATTGCCTTTTAATCCAGTCCTAACCTTCTGTTTTGCACGATAAAGCATTTCCCAATCAATTTTGGAATCAATACGTTACCATTTTCTTTAATATCCACTGAGGACCATCTCCGCCCAGCCCTTTGATGGGACAAACGGCTTCTCTTGTTCGATGATAAGGATAGGATTCGCTGCTTCAAGGGTTGTCCTAATCTTGGCCCTGGGGGCATTAGAGTAGAGGCCGTAGTAGCGGACCATCACCTGGCCTTTCTCCGGGATAGGAGAGGTTGCCCGGGTGATGAACTCCCCACCCCCCAAGCGCTCGACCACATCTTTGATGATGGGTCGAAGGAAGCCTTACTTTCTCTCGACGAAATACACTAGTTCAAAAGACCAGACAGACAGTGCAAAATATTAAGAAGCAGACGAGGATTGTCCTGGCCGAGAGGATGATTCATCCCAAACTTAATCCTCCCGTTATCGAAGGCCTGGGCGGCAAACATGGCGGCCTGGAGATAAGATGTCGGGCAGAGTATGAAACATTCCTTGCAATTGATGCACTCATTCGCGGCTATCTCCGGAATGAACCTTTTTTTGCTCACCATTATCGGAATTTTTTCATAATTAAATGTCCCCCTGGAAATTTGTTAACAACTTGGAATCAATGGGGCTCAAGCTATTTATTACAGGATTCAAATGCACGGATTCAGTTCTAATTTGGGCAGGTGATAGGAAAATCGGCTGATCAATTACGACCAGCCAATATTAAAATTTATTCGTTACGTAGACTATCCACCGGGTTCGCAGCAGCGGCTTTATAAGCTTGTGTGCTTATGGTTATCAACGAAACCAGTAATGATAAGATGGCGCTAAATATATAGATTGAAAGGTTTTGATCGATACGGTAGGCAAAAGTTTCCAACCATCCTTGTAAAATAAAGTAGGCTGCTGGCCAGGCAATTAAATTTGAAATAAGTATCCAGCGCACAAAACTTTTAGATATCAATGAAACAATACCGGCGTTTGTTGAACCGAGCACTTTACGAATCCCGATTTCTTTAACTCTCTGCTGTGCGGCAAGCGCGGTTAAAGCAAAAAGCCCTAAACATGAAAGGAGAATAGCAAGTGAAACGAAATAGGTGAGTATATCTTCAAGCTGTTGCTCGGCTTTGTATTCTCTCGCGAAAGATTCATCAAGGAAATCATATTCGAACGGAGCATCCGGGCAAAACTCACGGTAGACTTGCTCAATATGTCTGATAGTAGCGCTCACATTATGACCGGAGATTTTGATCAGTGCATTACGAGGCCAAACACCAAACCGGATTCCAAGAGGTTCAATTTTATTATGGAGCGAGTTAAAGTGAAAATCTTTGACGACGCCAAAAACCGGGATCTGTCCTCCGTTGATATAATTTTCAGTAGGGTAATTCAATCCGAGTTGTTTAATAGCTTCTTGATTTAAAATAAATCCGGCTTCGATTTCAGATAATCTATCGAAGGAATAATTTTTTCCTTCCAGCAATTCGATGCC
>JGI2172J19969_10000543_pt1 | contig 16210 bp, 11 predicted proteins | sample DeeMarSWOR230_32_FD_19969 | JGI IMG/M metagenome (IMG submission 19969)
GTACGTGGATCTTCGGCGGTACGGCACTGTGCCACATGTAGGTTTTGGCTTGGGTCTTGAAAGACTATTGGCTTGGATGCTTGATTTGGAGAATGTTATAGACACTATTCCGTTTCCGAGAACCACCCGAAGGTTCTATCCATAACAATGATGTACGTGCTGCTATAGTTCCAAAATTGTGTCTATTTTCCGCGCAACCCGCTTCATGCTTCGCCGATTTATTTGATTGTTTACAATTCCATTCCATAACTGTAACATCAGTCCTTCTTTCAGACAGCTCCGCATTTCTTTTTCTGGAACGGGGAGTTTTAAAGGCAAATTTTTATCTTCGGAAATAATGTTGTGCCTCGCTGCAATATCATGAAGTTGAGAACCCACGATGGGGTTAGTAATAGACCAAGATATGTAAGTTAATAGTTTATCCTTCAAAAGTTGTTGAACAACGCTTAAAGTGTGACACACTTCTTCAGTTGTTTCATATTGTAGCACTCCATTTTCTTCCCAGGCGTTATACAACATAAAGAAGCCATAGACCTTAATTTTGTACTTTTTAAGAATATTCAATGTGCGCATGGTATCTTCGAAAGTGATCATTTTGTTAATGCCCTTTAGAACCCTGTTGTTAACAGACTCTATGCCAATATGCACGAGCCAACAATTAATGTTCTTCAATTTCTCGGCGAGTTTTTCATTAACCTTATCTGATCTAAGATTACATTGAAAGTATAAGTCCTTCAAATTCAGTTTTTCAATTTCTTCACAGACAGAAATTGCCCAGTCAAGATTAACATTAAAGGTGTCGCATCTAATGTAGATCTCTCTAACACCAGCATTGTATAGGTACTTGACTTCTTTAGCAATATCTTGGGGCGAACGCAACCTAACCCAGGGCTTCTCAAGCTTCCACACAGGGCTACTGCAGAAAGTACAAGCAGCGGGGCAGCCCCTTGACGGCAAAACGTAAGCAAACGGATGTTTCTTTCTAACAGGACCATCGTATTTTGCAAAGTCTATTATGTCCCATGCAGGTAGAAAGTCTATGTCATCAATCAACTTGCGCAGTGGATTGAAATGAATATTTTCTGACTTGTCTCGGTACGCTATTCCATCTACGCCAGACAATTCTTTGTTTTCAAGAAGCGCTTTCAGCAATTCAACAAACGTTTCTTCTCCTTCACCGATAACACAAATATCAGTTTCAGAATTAGCGAATACATCCTTCGCATCAACAGTTGGATGTGGCCCTCCAGCCACGACTAAAACATTAGGCAGCACTTTTTTCACGTGATTTATGGCTTCAAACGCCAGTGATTTTTTTGGTGTAGTAAACGAAACCGCGTAAACGTCTGGCTTTAACCTTTTAATTTCGGCTAAATGCTTTTCTAGATTTAAAAATGGGTCTAAATAATGAAATTCAACATTGGGCAATTTTTTTCTAGCGTAAGAAATTATGTATAAAATGCCCAGGTTAGGTGACTCTGTTACAGCTTCACCTTTCAAATGCGCCATCGGTACGTCAGCTAAAACAACTTTCACTTGCTGTTATCCTCGATTTTTTGCTTTCATCATGATAATTAATGCGCGTTAACATATCCTTTTCGCTTAAGCACTTCTTGAAGCTCTTAGGAGCAACTTGAGCAAGTTCTTCTTATCAGTTACGTGTGTCCTATGAACGCCTCAAGCCTTAGCTGAGTTGGTGGTAAACCTAAGTTTCTGATGAGCTTTTCCATTGCCTGTACCATGGGAGGAGGACCGCAAGCGTAGAACACTCTTTCCTTGTAGTCGGGCACTTCTTTTTTCACCAATTCCGCGTCGATCACTCCTGTAGCGCCTTTCCAAGCATTGCTGGCTTCGTTGAGTACGAAAACCACTTTGAGATTCTTGTTTTGCTTTTCCAGCTCTTTCAGCTCTTTTTTGAAGACTATGTCATTTTCGCTTCGGTTGCCATAGAGCAGAGTAACCTTAGCAGTTAAGCGCATGTCTGTGCAGTACTTGCAAATGCTCCTAAACGGGGTTATTCCGATTCCTCCCGCAAGCAAGGCTATTTTTTCGTTTTCACCCTCAAAAGTGAACTTGCCATAAGGCGCGTCTATCATTGCCCAATCGCCCACTTTAAGCGTTCTTAAAGTGTTTGAGAATTCGCTGTCCGTGAGTTTTTTAGTGAACTCGATGTGCTCTTTTTCCGTCGGGCTGCTGGATAAGCTGAACGTTTTGCCCAAGTTCTTCCCGCCAGATTTTATTGTTACAAACAAGTACTGTCCTGGTTTGTAGCCTAGCGTTGTTGGTCTTGGGAATCTGAAACTGGTCACGTTGTAGGTGCGCGGTATAATCTCCTTTACGTAGGTCTCAAACTTCATAGAAGTCCTCTCTTTGTAATGGTCCTGTTATGTTATGAATGACTATAAAATGTTCTTGTGGCTAGGCTACGTTGTTAGCTGCTTCTCTGATCTCGGCTAGTCGGCTTAGGTTGTTCACTAAAACGTTCATGCGATATGGGCTTTTAAGCGTCTCCGCAACCTGCTTCACTAAAAAGCTTGGACGATATACATGCAAGAAAAAGGCGTCATGCATGATTTGCAGAATTTCGTCGCGGGACACCTTTGCATAAGGGTATACTTCGGAAACGGCAACTCCCTTCTCCCACCATTTCTCTGGGTCTATGAAGCCTTTAGCTACAAACTCGTTCCAAATGTCGTTTCCTGGGTGAGCGCCGAGTATGTTGAATTGGGGAAGGTCTATGGGAACCCGATGAGCAAATTTTATCGTGTTCCAAATCTCTTCTCGAGTTTCATCGGGGGCGCCAATTATGAAAGACCCAGCGATAACGTCCACTCCCGCTTTTTTGGCTGTCCTCACAGCGGTTTCTGACTGCTCAGGCGTAATCCTCTTGTTGTAGTAGTCCAAGATTCGCTGGTTGGCGTTTTCGATGCCCAAATAGAGAACTCTGCAGCCTGCCGCCACCATTTCACGCAGCATACCGTAGGAGCAAATGTCAACTCTTCCTTCACATATCCACTCCAAGTCAAGTTTCTCTTTTCTTATGCCCCTGCAAATCTCTATCACTCTTTTCGGGTTCATGGTGAAAGCGTCATCCACGAAAATGATTTGCTTGTAGCCTTCGCTGGCTAAAAACTGCAGTTCTTCCACAGTGTTTTTGGCTGATCTTGGGCGCCACCTTTTTTTGGCAAGTTCTGTGCAGCTGCAGAAGCGGCAGCCGTAAACGCAGCCGCGAGAGGTGACGATGCTTGTGAATTTTTTTGGTGCGATGTTTGCTCCTGCGATTACGCAGTGATATTCCGCGTCAATTAGTTTGCGGTCTGGTAAAGGCAGAGAATCTAAATCCTCAATTAACGGCTGATCAGGCGTAGAAACCATTTTTCCTTCGTTTCTGAAGTTGATTCCTCGGACTTTCTTTAGGTCCTCTCCGTTTTTTAGGCAGTTTGCCAGTTCTAAAACGGTTTTTTCGCCTTCTCCTCGGGCGACTATGTCAACGGACGGGTATTTCCTGAGAATTCGCTCCGCATTGAATGTAGCGTGATGGTTGCCGAAAACTGTGGTGATTTTTGGGTTTTTCTCTTTCACTTTGTTACTTATGAGCCCGGCGGTCTGTCCTGAACTGGTAAGTGTTGAGAAGCCTAGCACATCCGGTTTTTCTTTCTCCACCCAGCGCAGGGTTTCTTCCACTGTTAAGCCTAGCGCGGGCTGGTCTAACACTGAAACTTCGATGCCTATTTCTTCGAGAACTGAAGCTAAGTAGAGTATGCTTAAGGGCGGAAACGCAGCGATGGATTTGTTTCCTTCCCGTGCGTCAATGTCTTCGTTTGGGCTTGTGCTGATAAACGAGAATTTCATGTTGGCACTTCTTCACTGCTTATTCGTAGGATTCTACACATAAATATTTAGATAATCTGCCACACTGCGGTTCATTAGCCAATCATTGCAGAAACCAGTAGAGGGGGTCTACCCGTAATGACACTTTCCACAACCAAAAACAGCCACTTCCGAGCAAAAGTTCAACCTATAAATAAGGGCGATAGGTACAGACATCAAAAATTGCTTTCTGCAGGGAACCCTTTTTATTTTACTCTTAAAATACGCTATGTATAGGAGAAAAGATTATGGATTTTAAAGGTAGCAAAACAGAAAAAAACCTTTTAGCGGCGTTTGCAGGCGAATCTCAGGCTAGGACCAGATACACTTTCTTTGCCAGCGTAGCCAAAAAAGAAGGATATGAGCAAATCGCTGCTATCTTTCAAGAGACCGCTGACAACGAGAAGGAGCATGCGGAACTGTTCTTCAAGCACCTGAAAGGCGGAATGGTAGAGCTAAACGCCACTTACCCTGCAGGAGTAATCGCGTCAACCGCGGAAAACCTGAAGGCTGCGGCTGAAGGCGAAAAAATGGAATGGGGCACAATCTACCCTAACTTTGCAGACGTAGCTGAACAAGAAGGCTTCAGCGAAGTAGCCAGAACCTTCCGCATGGTTGGCAAAGTGGAAGCATATCACGAGCGCAGATACCTGAAATTGCTGGAGAACGTGAAACAAGGAAAAGTGTTCAAGAAAGACAAGCCGATAAAGTGGAAATGCAGAAACTGCGGTTACGTTTTTGAAGGCAGCGAAGCACCTGACAAATGCCCCGTCTGCGGTCACCCGAGAAGCTACTTTGAAGTCTGGGTCGAAAACTACTAAACCCGTTTTTTCTCTTTTCTTTAAAACCACATTTTTTATGATACCGTTTCGTTCCAGAAGAACAACCTATCATAGCGGCTTTTCACGGCATCCATAACTTCTGGGTCGCTGTAAACAATGTCCAAGCGGGAACCGTACTGGTCGATCAGCGTGTTCGCGTCATACCAAACCTTCGGCGACAACTCATCAGCGTTCCACAGACCCCAGATTTTATCTTCGGGATTTCGAAAACCAAAGCCGTAATCCTGAGGCAGAACATACGCCACTTCTCCCTGGATAACGCCGTGCTCTTGCGGGTTACTGTGAACGTAGTTCCAAAAATCCTCCAGCGCGCCAAAATGTCCCTCAGTCTCATTCAATATCCCATACTGCCCAATTTTTGGGTAATCAAAAACCACAACGTACTTTGCCCCAGTTTTGTAAGCCAAAACCATGTCATCATACAGTTCTCTCCCAGACTCGATATACGGCGCATCGGTGTACTCCCAAGTGACTATGGCGCCCCAGTCCTTGTTATAAGCCTTTGCGGCGCCTCTGCAAAGCGCTATGTGTAATGGTCTGCTGTGGTTCCATCCGAACTCGGTGAAAACAGCGGTGTATCCTGCCTTGTAATTGAACCAGTAAAGCCCATAATCCGCAGTGAACACTTTATCGCTGTAATTCATATAGTAATTTACGAGTAAATTCAGGGCGTTAGTGTAGTTTGCCGCCATAGTGGTGTAATTTGTCTCCTTCTCAATAAGAAGAGAAGGACCCAGATCCAGTTGGTTTCCTCCAGGTTCATCGTAGCGGTAGACGCCTAAGAACATGTCACCGTACTTCTGCTTCGCTTCAACCATCCAATCAAAGATTGTGTAATTGTACATCTCATTATCACTATCTGTAAAGAAAACAATCAGGTGAAACCCCGAGTCTACAACGTAATCACATGCCTCATTCAATGCGGTCTGATTAAAGGAGATTTCAATCGAGCCTATCACGAAAAGGTTCGTATAATTCTTCACCTTGTCCACCAAATTCTTCAAGTCACTTACGTTGTCACTGTAGGCAAATTCGACGCCGACAAAAAATTCTGGGTCTGAATGAACGTTGCCCCACCACCAATCAACTGTTGCAATAATCGATACCGAAAGAACTGCGATAAGTATAATTCCCAACGCAAAGGGTGCTCTTTGACTCATTTTCCATTCAACTGCCGCAAACTAACCCTTACTTGGAGACCGCTCTATTAATAATATTACCTCGTTTCGCGTTGCCGTTTAGCAAGAATCTATCGAGACCTGCGGTAAAGACCTACAAGTTCGCCTTTGGCAAGTACGTGACCTTGCATCGCTTTTTCCACATCCCTTTTCCTTGAAGTCGGGCTTAAATCCAGTTTCACATCTAAAGCGTAGACCTTGAAGAAATACCTATGCGTTCCAGACGGAGGACAAGGTCCACCATAGGAGCGCCTTCTAAAATCGTTCATTCCTTCAGTTCCTGGAACAGTGTTCTCTGCTATTTTGCTGGTGGTTGCAGGAATGTTCCAGACAATCCAGTGATCCCATGTACCCATAGGCGCGTCAGGATCATCAACTATCAGCGCTAGCGTTTTTGTTCCTTCAGGTACGCCTTCAATTGCCAAGGGGGGATTTACATCGTCTCCGTCGCAAGTGTATTTTGCGGGAATAAACTTGTTATTTTCAAACGCGGAGCTCATTACAGACAACTTTTTCATAAGCCTAGCCTCCCAGAATAATCAAAGAAAATATGTTGCATTATCAAATAAAAAATTTGCCTAACCGCCACATTGTGACTAGTTGAAGCGCACTGCTTACAAAAGTGCAGATTATGGCTGGCACTAAAGGGCTATTAGTGAGAGGGTGCAGAATAATTTCAAGGAGACCGTGGCATCGGCATGTGTGGAATATTTGGATTCGTACTCAAAAACCCAGTTCATGTTCCTATAATTTTCAGAGTTCTTCAAAAACTTGAAGTTAGCCAATATCCAGGGGAAACCAAGCCTGTTGGCGGCTACGGCGCCGGCGTTGCTGTCATGCTCAACGACGGCAACATCCTATTGAAAAAGGTTGGGAAAGTGGCTGATTCTCCAGCGGCTCATCTTGCAAAAATTATGGAGCCACAACTTTCCGACGTCGCAGTTTTAATTGGGCACGTGCGGTATCCAAGCCCAGAATTCATGGCAACCGCTTCGTTCAAAGAGGCGGCGCAGCCTTACGTTGGGCAATTCGAGCCAGAACTGACTATTGTTTCGGCGCATAATGGCACAGTGAAAAATTATAAGGAACTTCAAAAGCGACTTAAAGGACACGTTTTTGAGAGCGCGAAAGCGGGGTTTGTTGATTCGGAAATTATTCCGCACTACTTTTCAGAATTAATTAATGAGACCGAGAGTGCAGACGAAGCGCTTTACAAACTTCTTTATACTTTGCAGGGTTCAAACGCAATCAGCATGTTCCACGTTGACAAAGAAAACGCGTTTTTGCACTTGATTCACAAGGGAAAAACCAGAGGCTTAACAGTGTGGACGAACGAGAAAGGCGAAGTGGTTTTTTGCTCCCGCCCAGAACCAGTAATCGAAGAGTTTGAAAGATTGCTTGCTCGAGACAGGTTCAGAGAGAAAATTTCAATCAAATGGCGCGAAGACGCAGGGCTCAAACTTTCTTTTCCCATTACTTTCAAATAAACAACAAATCCCTTTCAGCTTGTCCCATATTTCTTGTAATTTGGGCAATAACCGCTAAGACTCCGCCACCAGTGAGAGAGCACTGCCAGAAAAAGCCTTTAAGCTTCTAATCGCAGAAACGTGGCGATGTCTGCCGCACAACCTTTCCATTTTTTTCTATTTTATTTTCTGTCTGTCTCAATTTCAGATGTGAGGCTTATGATAGTGTGCGTTAGCCTATTCTGTAAAGAACCTCCAAAACGATTTCCAAACCAGTCTTTGGAGAATGAGCCTATATGCCTCTCTTAGAGAAGTTATACAAGAGTTACAACTCTTTATATGACAATTAATTAGTAGATAATTAAATAATAAGTGAACGACTAAATCTTACAACGCAGTTACCCTATAGATAGCAAAATTTTATATACACCTATACTGTCACTATGCTACCCGCGCAGTTATGCGCAATAAAATTAAAGGAGAAAGAAGAAAATTGCAAATGCCAAAAAACAAAGTGACGACTACGATTGTTTTATTTCTGTTGTTAGCTATGACTGTTTCGCTTGTTGTTTTACCAGCTGCTAACGCGCATACGCCTCCATGGAGAATTGCGACATACGTCAAGATCCATGTTAACCCTGACCCTGTAGGTGTCAACCAAGAAACGTTCATTGTGATGTTTACGACTTGGGCACTGCCAGGAGCAGCCGTTGGCAATGACATTAGATTCCACAACTTCAAACTTACCATCACAAAGCCTGACGGAAACACAGAAGTAAAGGAATGGCCGGTAGTTCCCGACTCTGGCGGATCAGCATGGACAACCTACACACCTGACCAAACCGGCAAGTATACTCTATTGTTAGAGTATCCTGGACAAACATACACTTGGGGTGGTGCATACCAAAACGATATACTTCTACCCAGCAGCGCAACAACCACGTTCACTGTGCAAGAAGAACCGATAGAGAGAACCTCAGAGAATCCGCTTCCGACAGAGTACTGGACGCGCCCGATAAACGCGCAAAACGTCCTATGGGGATCAATTTCGTCAAACTGGATTTATCCAGCTGTTGATGACCGCTGGCAAAAAGACGGCAGTGCACCTAGAAGTCCTCACATAATGTGGACAAAAATCCTTGAGTTAGGCGGCTTGGTCGGCGGAACGACAATTCCAGACGCAACCTACTATTCAGGGTTCTCATACGAGACTAGGTTCAATGATCCAATGATCATTAGCGGAATACTCTATTATCGAGTATCGCTGAATCATGCTGGAAGTGGTGGAGGATTCGCTGCAGTAGATCTTCGAACTGGCGAACAGATATGGTACAGGGACGACATCTTACCAAGCATGGGGCAGCTCTATGAGCATGATACCCCGAACCAGCACGGAACTGTCGCAGGCATATTATGGCAGACTGTTGGCAGTACATGGCGAGCTTACGATGCATTAACTGGAAAAGACATATTCAACTTGACTGGTGTCCCTGGCGGTACAGAAGTGTACACTGATAAAGGTGAGATAGTGCGTTACGTGCTTAACTACAATACTACAGCGCGTTCTGGATGGCTGGCTTTGTGGAACAATACTGCAGCAGATTATGGAACAGTACAGAGCGCTCCAGGGTGGAGACCATTAGGGCAGAGCATTGACGCGAGCGATGCATATTCATGGAACGTAACGATAACGGCGGATTTGACAGGAGATTCATCGCCAAGCATAGTTGGCATAATACCTGGCGACTTGATACTGGGCAGAAGCAGTGGCGTAACACTCGCCTCGAACTGGAGAGTTACTCCTGATCCATATACAATGTGGGCTATAAGTGACAAACCAGAATCAAGAGGTCAACTGTTGTGGATCATGAACTATTCAGCACCGCCAAACAACATGACCAGAATGCTAGCACACCAACCAATAGACCCAGTTAACCGCGTGTTCCTTATGTCAGACCGTGAGATTAACCGAAGATATGGCTACAGCCTTGACAATGGAGCACTCGTATGGGATACAGATGTAGAAGAACGGGCCATTCAATACTACAGCGCCAGACAGGGCTTTCCAGCTTACGGAAATCTTTACATCAGCGGATATGGAGGAGAAATCTTTGCCTATTCAACGACGAACGGAACCCTACTGTGGAAATACAACAACACAGACAGTGGCATTGACACGCCTTGGGGACTTTATCCAACCCATATATCTGCCGTTGCCGACGGAGTAGTCTACGCTTTCAGCGGCGAGCACTCACCCAACACACCGCTCTACAAGGGATACAGGGTTCGCGCTATTGACGCTTTCACTGGAGAAGAACTTTGGACGTTGTTAGGATGGTCTGCTTCAGGACTAGGGACAACACTTGCACCTATTGCCATTGCAGACGGCTTCCTAACATACTTAAACGCATATGACGGTCAAATATACTGCATCGGTAAGGGTCCAAGCGCCACCACGGTTTCAATCCAAAACGACGTGACAACGCATGGAAACAAGGTACTGGTAAAGGGCTCAGTGATTGATACGGCTGCGGGCACGAAGCAAAATGAGCAGGAGGCTCGTTTTCCAAATGGTGTTCCAGCTGTTTCTGACGCGAACATGACTGGTTGGATGGAGTACGTATACATGCAGCAGCCTCGTCCAACAGACGTTACTGGCGTTGAAGTGATTGTAAGCGTGCTTGACCCGAACAACAACTGCTATGAGGTTGGCAGAACAACAAGCGATGCAGACGGATTCTTCAAGCTGGTTTTCGAACCAGAAGTTCCAGGCGAATACACCGTAATCGCTTCGTTCGCAGGCTCCGAATCTTACTGGCCTTCTCATGCGGAAACCGCCCTATTCGTGGAGGAAGCGCCGCAGCCTACTCCTGAGCCTACGCCGACGCCAGCATCAGTTGCCGACATGTATTTCGTACCAGCAGTAAGCGGCATAATCGTCGCAATCGTAGTAGTTGGGCTAGTAATCATCCTGATGCTCCGAAAACGGTAAACATCAACAAAAACCATCCAAACTCCCCTTCTTTTTTTGGGGAAATGAAGTATCTAATATTATAAAACTAAGGTGCACAGAAAACCGAAGTACTATCTATCATTTTTTGTTCTCAGCGGTAAGTATGATGAAATGAAGGGCATACGCTTCGGTTGTAAGCCTAAAAAAGTTTGGGGTTTAAGATCCTAGGCCTATGAGCTTTCCGTTTCTTCCCATTTTTCTATAATGATCTTGTTGTCACCAGGCTTAAAACTCACTCGTACATGTATTGAATTATCGCATTTAAAGGGGAACATGCTGTCGTCTGCTACGCGTACAGGCAGATAAAGCAGGTATTTTGAGTCGTTTCTCCTGAATATGGTTCCTCTTCCCTCGTTTCCCATTAAGACATCACCCAATTTGGCTTTCTCTTTTGTATTGGCACGTTATTAAAATTTGCTCATGACCGTGCCAGCGCAAAACGGGTAAAGAGAGCGGGATTCGAACCAAAGACTTTCTCTTTTTGCAAAAGAAAACTCTACTGAGAGAAAACTCGGTATTGCGTTTTTTCACTTATCCGTGATTGCTTATTTGATGTTGCCGCATGCATAAAATACGCGACTGGTGTGGAGAGCCAAATCTCTGATGCGAAACCATAGATGCCTAAAACATATAAGCAAGTCATTGCACATGGGATTATCGGAGGAGATTTGGTGAGGTCACTTCGACTAATGCTTACCGTTACCTCTATTAGCCTTATTTGTATTCTCTGCTGTGGTCTCGTTTTTGCTCTTAACCAAGATGAAGCCTCGGTAACGCTGTCTCCGCAGAACCCGACAGGTTACCCCGGCGACACTATATCTATCAGAATAACTTTTAAAAGCAATTACGCTGAACAACTCGGCATTTATAACATAGGTCTCCATTTTGACTGGATGCCTGAAGATAGCTTTTCTGGTCATGATTTATCCGATAGTCCCGTGACCGTGCCGAGTCAGGGCACTTATGTTTTTGATCCAATAATTATTCAAATTCCATTCAATGCGAGTGCGGGGGCACACAGTTATTTTGTCGGTGTTGACGGAACAGAGGGCTTCGCAGGTTCCATTTTCTCCTGGAACTCTCCCAGCTCAACGATACAAATTCATTCTATCATCGAAAAAATCTACAATGATTTAAAGCCTCATGTTGAGAACAAACTAAATGGCGCTATTAGCGCCAACTATGAAGGTTCGGAAGCGCAATCACTTCTGCAGCAAGCACAGGCGGAATTCACGGAAGCGACTGGTTTCGCGAGTGAAGGGAGTTGGAGTCAAGCAATAGAAAGTCTACAGATTGCTGATGAATTATTGGATCAGGCATACGAAGCAGAGCAGACAAGTCAAGAACAGAGAGCAGAACTTCAAAGTTGGCTGTTCTATTTGGCAATTATAGCAATCGTGGTCATCATAGTTGTAGTCATAATAGTCGTGGTGGTGCGAAGAAGGCGAAAGCAGGCTGAGGCCGTAGCTGATCAACCAGTGGAAACTATCGAAGAGCAGAGTTGACTACGATTGCATTAGGCAATACTTCGAGAGGCACGGCGCTCCTCAGTAAGAGGCACTCGTATTCGAATTGTGGTCTTGTTTCCGTATATGCTGTATTTGTGGAGCTTTCTCCCTTCCGGAATCCTATCTACCAATCCACATCTTACAAGAGTATCCAAATTTCTCCAAAGCCCTTTCTTAGCCCCTTTTTTTAACCCCATCTTTTCGAACAGTTCACCCACCGTCATTGGCGAACCATGTTTTTGGTAATGGTTAGCAAGTTCCATGAGAATCTGTCTATTCCGCTTAGAACCTAAAGCATCCAGCGTTTTCTCAGTTAGTTCTTCTGGAACAAACAAGCTTTCGTGAGTGCCAAGAATCGTTTCCATCGACTCGTAATATGGCTTTATGAACTCCCAATAACACTTCAAAACAAGGCGTTTCAGCTCGCGGGATGCCACTTCATCTTCACGGTGTTTAGTTGCAACAAGTTTTTCCCAACAGCCTTCAACATCTTTTGACGCTTTAGCAAACGGGCGAATTATATTTCGTACAAGATAATCAAGGAATTTCAGAGATACATTTTCCCGCTCGTAAATCTTTCGGCTAATATCGCTGTAAGAGTCGCTTATGAATAATGTTTCGTCTGGATTCAGGTCTCTTGAGTGCAAGTATCTCATGAGTTTGCCCGAGATTGCAACAGGGTCAGGTAAAACAATGGTTGCTGGATATTCGATGCCTTGGTCTGCGCAGATCATTTTTTTAAGAATAGAAAGCCCCGCGTTTGACTTGTCAAAAATATTGTATGACGCGCCTAAATACCCGAGGGATTCTAGACCCCAGCTTACGTATGGGTATTTTTTGATTTCTGTTCCAAGTTTGTTTCTTTCGAAGAGGTAGATTCTAAGAAGCTCTTTTTCATAGTCTGTAAGGGGGTACACTTTTTCTGTGAGCTTAACCGTTTTTGTTTCAAGTTTCTCTGGCGTGTTAATTTGCCCAAGAATTATTTCGAGGCTTTTTTCAAATTCAAGTATTCTCAAGATGCTGTAGACGTCTCTCTGAATTTCCATCCTGTCTTCAACAATTACCACCCGTGCACTTGGAGTGAAGATGCCTTGAAAGAATTTGTGTGCCTCCGCAACCCTCTCTCTGATGTCACCTCGGTGATAGCCTCGGCCGATGTCCCGCAGTGCTCCAATGTACACAACTGGGTTTATGGAATACCCACTACGTAGTAGGTACTCTGCCAAAAAGAGTGGGAAAAAATGTTTGAGTTGTGCCACTTCCAAGTCTGCATGAAATGCAACCACGATTACAGAATTTAGTTTCCGTCTTTTCCACTGTTCACCTAATCCCTCTAAAACCCGAATTTTTCCCATCTCGGGAAATCTTTGGTCAAACCAGTTTTCAGTCAATAACGGGAGGGGAATGGCTTCTTGTAAATCGTTTTTGGTAACCATGCTTCCATCAGCTCTCTATTTGTTACATATGTTCCATTTATTGTGGGATAAAGTAACATTTATTGTAACTAACCCTAGCATACCATAATATCTCCTTCTTTACATATAAGTTTAAGTAACAATAAATGTGACTAAAATCATCAAATATCCTATTTTTTTACCTTAAAGGATAACCCGAACCGTCACACTATACTATTGTAGTGAAAAAACAGGTGTAACAAAATGGCAACGATCATCAATCAGGACGCAAAAGAAATCAAAGACGGAATTGTCAACATACACAAAATGCTAGAGCTAAGAAAACTGCACATAAAACGCTTGAGAGCCGGAAAAATGTGCGGTTTATGCGAAAGCTTCTGCCATGAGCTAGGTCTGCAAAAACAAACCCGAGAGTTCATAGACAAATACCAATGGTAAATCCACTAAAAATCACTCTCGTTTATGGAAAATTCAGCTCGGTTTAGTTTGAGCATATTGTTAAAGCCACTGTTTTTGTGGCTATTGCTCTAGTCTTTCTCTGGTTAAAGTCAATTCGTTTTCCAGATACTTCTGATTGGACAGTTTTCGGATTCTCAGAACTTTCTCTGTGCCTTTTGGTGTTTCCTTTTCGGAAACTCTGATTTCTCCCTCGAATAAGCCTAGAAGGGCTTGCACTTCCTCTTGAGGGTGCATCTGGGGGTTGACGACGACTAGGGTTGTGAAGCCTTTTGACTTTAGGTTTAGAAGAAGACCGCTCAGCCATTTGCGCGTGATTACAGCGTGGTGCTGAAGCAAGACTTCTGATGCTATTTCGACGCAGGCTCTTTTGGAACCAGCTGCCTGGTCTAACGTGCGGAAAGCCTTGGCTAAGGCAATGTCGATGTCAGTTAGGTTCTCCACACCTTTCAGTTTGAAGACATTAGGCGCATCTGGGACCACCGCATCGACTTGTGGGTTGCAGACAAAAACAGTAAAGTTTGATTTGAACTCTTCAGCTAAAGCCTTTGCGCCTGCTACTTCTGCTGTAATGTAGAAGGTTGTTTCGCCTGCTTTGGCTCCAGCTTCGAGGAAACGTTTTATGAGCAGCGCTCTTTCGTCGCTGGAAGGCGCAGTTAAAACCACGCCATAATTCTCTGGTATGCCTCCTAAAAGCAACCTGTCGAGGTCTGCGAAGCCGGTGGAAACCCTGCTTGGAACAACCTCAAACGCCGGATGCACTGGTTGAACGGTTACGCGGACGGGCTTGATCTTGCAGGTTTTGGTCTCTCCCGAGTCGTCAACGTAGACAACTTGTGGATTTAACGTAAAAGCGCCAGCTTTCGTCGCTTGCACCGTAAACGTGACTGCCTCATCTTGGAACGGACTAATCTTCTTTTCATTCATTTCGATGGAGCCGTTTTGCACGTTGAAGCTGGGTTGTGTGACGGTGACTTTGAAATCGGCAGGAAGCAAGCTTTCAACCTTAACCAACACGGCAGGAGTCTTAGCAACGTTGACCATGTCAAGGCGCATGTTAAATTCCTTGCCCACTTCAACCTTCAATGGCGCCAAAAGGTATGCTTGGACGCTTGTATGCTCAAATCGTTTTTCAAGGCTATCTATTATTTTTTTGGCTTCTTCAAACTGCTTCTTGGCGTCTGCGAACCGCCCCTGCTGCAAAAGAGTCCAACAGTAGCTTTGTCTCATCGCCGCGCCTATACCTATCGGGGGTCCTGTTTTCTTGGCAGTTCCTAGGGCTTCTTCATAAAGCTGGTTGGCTTCCTTCCATTGACCTTTAGACGCGAAGAAAACGGCTTTACTAAACAAACAAGTAATATATGCAGAAATAACAAGTGTGACACTTGTTTCATCGAGCTCATTGAGTAGCTTTGCCAGTTTCTTGTAGTACTTTTCTGCTTGTTCCATATCCCCCAGTTCCGCATATATTCTAGTAAGATTCGCATAATTGTAGGATTGGGCATAATAGGAGTCTGTTTCTTCGGCGCATTCTGCGCCTTTCAAGCTCTCGACAGCCGCGGCTTTGAGACCTCGTCTAAACTCACGCAAAGCGCCAGAGAGCAGGCTTCCCAAGAAGAACTTAATTTTCGCTCCTTTTCCAAATTCTTGCATAGACTCAAGCGATAAGCCTGAAAACAGTCTGTCCGCGGCTCTAGCCTCAAATACGCTTGCCTTGGTCAAGTATCCGAAGCTTTCCTCCCAAGCTCGACTAATCGGGTCACTTACCTTCTCGGCTATGTTAAAGGATTCTGCGTTGCTTTCTTGGGCTTCGTTTATAAGTCCGCAGGAGAGAAAGGCGAAATCTAAAATGGTGTGTGCGACATGTTGTATGTTTAGATTTCTCATGTACTCGCTGAGGGCGCATGAGCGTAGTCCCGAGGCAAGAGCATTTTCCAGTTGCCCATCCAGCATGTATGCCATGGTCACTTCAGCCAGTGCGTCAGCCAAATCTGGAAGCGAATACTCCTCCTCAAAAACCCTTAACGATTCTTCCATATATGGAAGGGCTTCTTTGGGTTTTCCTTCGTACATTTTTGTCATTCCTTTGAGCAAGAGCACTCTAGCATTTTCCAAAAGGTCAAGCTGCGGGTTTTCTTTGACTTTGCCCGCTATTTCCAGCGCATGTGACACGTCTCCTCGTATCAAAGATGCATACATTGCTTTTCTTGAGGCTCTCAGTTTTACTAAGTCAGATTTGGCGGTGATGCCGAGCTGTTCAAACACTTTTATTGCTTCCCCGCATCTCGCTCTGGCATAAAGCCCGTCGCCAAGACCTTCCAAGGCGATTACCCTCTCATCGGCGTACTCTGTATCACCTGCAGTGATATCCAGCACGTATCTGAAGTGCTTTATTGCTTCTGCGCCGCAGAATAACGCAAGCGCCTCCTCGCCTGCAGCTAACGCGTATTTCACCGCCTTCT
>JGI2172J19969_10000545_pt1 | contig 16208 bp, 11 predicted proteins | sample DeeMarSWOR230_32_FD_19969 | JGI IMG/M metagenome (IMG submission 19969)
ATTTGAAGTGGGACAGAGGACGCCGGCCATCGGCTTGGACGGCACCCTCTATGTCTCCGCCGATGACCTCTACGCTGTTTACCCCAATGGAACCCGGAAGTGGAGATTCGAAACAGAGTGGTGTCACAGTTCTCCGGCCATCGGACCGGACGGCACGATCTACGTGATGAGCGGACAGGATAATCTCGTTGCTGTGAATCCTGACGGCAGCAATAGATGGTTATTCATGCTGGACTTTGGCAATCAAATGTCGTTTGCCTCGCCAGCCATCGATACGGATGGAACCATCTACATCGCTGCGGAAGATTTTGATACAGGCTTTCTGTATGCGGTCAATCCGAACGGCACAAGAAAATGGTGTTACACTGTTCCAGGTGACCATCGTGTTCTCCGCTCCTCACCGGCGATTGCTCCGGATGGGACGATCTATGTGGGCACTAAATCCGGAGGATCTGGAACTCCCGCTCAGATGCTAGCCTTCTACCCGGACGGAACTCTGAAATGGGCTTTTGATGTCCCTCAAGTCACACAAACGGCTGATGATATCTACTGCTCGCCGACTGTTGGGATTGACGGGACGATATATTTTGGAGCGGAAACAGGCTCTTTGTACTCCGTCAATCCGGATGGGACTTTGAAGTGGAGTCTGCCGCTGCAAGGTGGGAACAACTGGTCTTCGCCAGCACTACTCAATGACGGCACCCTGTATATTGGCTCACATCAGACGACATGGGAAGGTGTATGGCTCGGGCACCTGTTTGCCATTAAAACAAGCAGCCTCGGACTGGCTGTCTCGCCCTGGCCGAAATTCCGCAAGAATAACAGAAATACAGGAAGATTTGGTGATTAGATGAAATCTCATTCTGGAAGCTCGATAAAATGAAAAGGAATCTTTCAAAGAAAGTCAGGTTGAAATGGATTCCTCTCCTTTTATCCGGACTCTTTATCTTTTCAACCGCTTTCGGCATCCAGAGAGCCGTCGCTGCTCAAGAACAGGGAGGCCGTCTTCCATCCTTATCACTGGTCGGTGTTATCGTATCGAAAGACGTGTCTACATCTGTCGCCATCTTAAAAAATGAGCAAACGGGACAGATCCAAATGCTGAGCGTCGGCGAAAAAATTCTGGATTTTACTCTGAGTCAGGTTTTAGATAACCATATTGTTCTCATAAGAGGGGAAGAAACATACAAAATATTCTTGGGGAGAGGACGGATCACCAGAGCTCAGGCACCCCCGCAGAAAAAGCCTGTGGAAGCTCCTCCCCCGGCTCCTGAAAAAAAGCCTGTCGAACCGCAAATGCCAGAAAGTGATGTCATTCGCATGGAATTCGACAGGGCTGAAATCGAAAGAAAGCTCGAAGAGGAACTTCCACTCATCATGCAAGAAGCGAGGTTCGTTCCCAACATGGTGGATGGAAGGGTCAGCGGATTCAGGATTACAGGCCTGCCAGCAAAGAGCATAATATCCCAGGTCGGCATACGCAGGAATGACATTGTCAAAAAAATAAATGATGTCGAACTGGACAGTGTGGAAGGCATGCTTGATCTCTACATGAAATTCAAGGATGAGAGCCGTTTTGAGGTCACAATAGAAAGAAGCGGAAAAACAATACGTATACTGTATATCTTAAGGTGAGAAAATCCTTTCCGAATTTCCTTAAAGGCTCATTATAGCTTGACAAGAGACGGGCAGGATTCTAATCTGTTAGCGCTCTTGAGAAAAACCTTCGATCAGGATAACCCAATGAAAACACTGCAAATCGGGATTGACAATTACGGCTTAGAACCTCTTCAGTTAAACCTTCTTGAAACCATGGAATGGGCTAAGAATAACGGAGCCGAGGGTGTTCAGTTCTCCGGGCTCACCCAAGAACAAAGAAGGGATATCGATGACAAGTATTTGAAGGACCTGGCTCAGTTCGCTGCATCCAATAACCTTTACCTGGAATGGGGTGGGGGTCAGCACATTCCTTTTGATGTGGAGACCTGGAAAAAAAAGGATATTCGTAAGATAAACCGGGCCGCCGCGAAAGAAGCCGCGGCTTTAGGAACCCGGATCATACGGTCCTGTTCAGGGGGCCTGATGCGCTGGGATTCAGAAAGCCCGCCCACCGAAAAACTCCTGAAAGAAATGGCCAAGAGCCTCAAATCTCAGCGCCAAATGCTTAAGGATCACAATGTGATCCTGGCAATAGAAACCCATTTCGAGTTCACCACTCATGAGTTACTCCGATTATTCGACACCTGCGATGCAGAACCGGGCGATTATCTCGGCATCTGCCTGGATACGATGAATCTCCTGACAATGCTGGAGGATCCTGTTATGGCAACAGAGAGAATTCTTCCCTGGGTGGTCAGCACACACATCAAGGACGGCGCGATACTTCTCACATCCGAAGGATTTGTCACATTTCCGGCAGAGATCGGCAAAGGCATCATAGACTTTCAGAAAATCATTGGGGGCCTTGCCTCGCTTCCTCATGAAGTCAACCTCTCTATAGAGGACCACGGAGGAAGGTTCCATCTCCCTATTTTTGACCTCGACTTCCTCTCCAAGTTTCCCGACATCACTGTGTCTGAGCTTTCAAGCCTGATTCAGTTGAGCCAGCAGACAGAAGAGGCTTTTCGTACCGACCGGTTGGATATCACAGAAAGAGAAGAATGGACCAACGTATGTAATAGTCGGCTCTTGAGGGATATCCAGGTTTTGAAAGAGCTACTCCGCAATAATCCCTCTCAACAATGAATGGGATTATCCCTGAGCGTCAAAAAAACGGGATAAGAGCTTTATCTGGCTATCGAGATTCAGCGCTGAGTCTCAGTTTCCCGGCAAATATCATAGAAACTCCTGACCGAACCGCCCACACAGAAAATCAGAGCGTTAAAAACGAAGAAAGCGAATGTGTTGGCCACAGAACGACAAGAATTTCTCGAAATCCGAAAAACTCAATCCGACTGTTGCCGTGTTGACATTGGGATGAAAATTGATGCTATCCGCCTCTTTAAGGTCCTGGTCGATGATGACCTGAACTTCTTTTTGAGTGTCATTGATCAAGCCGAAAGGTGAGACAGCGCCGACCTCCAACCCGAGGTACCGCATCATTCGCTCGGGGGAAGCAAAGCTGAGTCTGTCTTCCCCGAGCTGTTTTTCCAGCGCTTTCAGATCCGCTCTTTTAGAACTATCCAGCACAACCAGATAATGACGGTTCCCTTTTTTGTTGCGGAGAAAAAGATTCTTGCAGTGGGCGCCGGTGATGTTTTCCCAGTGCTGTTCTGCCTCCTCCACGGTGTAGACAGGAGGGTGCTCGTGACGGACATAGGGAATATCAAGTTTATCCAACGTCTCATAGACTTTCTGTTCTTTTTCTGATGACATTATCCTTTCCTCCTTTGCATCTCTCTAAAGCACAGATCATTGCTCACGAAGCAAATCCAGCCTGGATTTCAACTCCTTCATCCGACTCTCCAAGTCATTGACTGAATCACTGTACTCTTCTAATGAACCGGAAGGACTCACGGCCAAAGCATGTATCTTTGAATAGAGCGCATGAAGCTCGAACAATTTTTCATACAGCTCAACGAGTGGTGAGGGCGGCTCCTCCAAGCCCTCCATGAATTCATCGATCTTCATCTTACTTGCTTTTAGTTGAGCCTGTAATTCCTGATATTCCTTTCCGAGTATCTTGTCGGCAATGGTGTTGGAATCCTCTCCGGTGACTCGCGCATATTCTCTGACATTGATATACGACCGGGCATGGCTGATGCATGCTGAAGCCATCTTGGTTATCACCTCTCCAGCCGACATCAGGACTTCCCTGTAGGCTTTCTCCTCTTCCTGCTGGCGGGCACATCCAACGAGTGTGATGAAAAGACAGAGCCCAAGGAAAATTAGATAGTATTTCCTGTTCACCAGATTCATTTCCCGTTTTGTCAGGCAAATTTGAATGGCTGCATCCTTCTCGATGTTGGCCTTAAAATCCACATAACAGTTCCCCTCTACCTGCACGTTCGTGTATTCAACATCTTTTCCATCTATGGATACAGAATCCGCTTCAGAACTTCTGGGAACCAAGACATGAAACACAACTTCTGAAAGTGGGGAAAAAACATCGAGTGACACATGGCCTCCTTCATGTTGAAAAGTATAGCCAATGAAATCATCCGAATTGCGATATCCCACCTGGACTTCGGCCCGGTCAATCCCAGCGGCCAGCCAGCGGGGCGATAGGCGAATCCTTTTGAACAGTTTGAGTCTGTCTTCTACGCCGGCCAGTCCTTCCAGAAAGGCGTAGAGCATGGCGCTCGAGCCCCAGCCATCTGTCGGCGTGGCTTCAGGACTGGTGCTGGTTTCCACAGTGGACGGTGTGCCGTCTGGAAAATACCAGAGGTATGTTTCTCCGGACTCCGAGATCATCTTAGAGTACCGTCTCAGGATGTCAACACCATACTCTTCAAACCCATGGTCAAAGGCCGCCTTTGCCAGCTCACCGCCGACAAGAGGCATGATTCCCCCGTTAACATAAGCCCCTTTCTTGAGTTTTTCATCCCCAAAAATTCCGTCAGGAAACGGCGGGTCAATCGAAAACCATTCCGCAAAGGCATCCGTCTGCTCTCTCCGTCTCATGTATTCCCGGATGATAGAAACAGCCATCTCATGTGTGGCGACGCCTCTGTTGATATCCATCGGATTGCTCAAGCTCAACTGCAAGGACTCATCCACGCCTGGGATAGTGACCGGAGTCAGCTTCACAAAATGGGTGTAAAAACTTCCATTCCAGCATGTTTGGTTCAATCTTGTCCTGAGAGCCTCCGCGCGGTTAAGCCAGGATCCGGAGAGTTTATTATTCTGAAAATGATCGTAGAGAACAGCCATGATCCGGAAAGCCTCATAATACCCACTGTTATCCCCGTGCATGATTCCCCAGAATGTGTCATCGGTGATCTGGAACTGAAGCCAGTCATTGGCTCCTGCGGTGTAGGCAAAATCCCAGGTGTCGATAGTGTAGGCGCGCTTCACGAGCTCTCTATCCTTATCCCAGTACCAGGGATGGGTGAGTACATACCGAAGAGCTCTCTCCATTTTCGGCAACATTCTTTTGATCCACTGGTCATCTCCAGTGGCCTGCCAGGCCAAAAAAGCCGCTTTAACGAACCTGTACTCGACATCCGCCTCTACGGGAACACGCACGTACTTTGTCCAGTTCTCCCGTTCACTGGGAAGTTTTTCAGGAAAAGTAGTGAAATAGTCGAATACCCGGCCGGTCTCTGCCTGTGTCTCTGCAAAATGGTCTATGGTGCTTTTGAGGTCTTCTTCAAAGTACTTCACTCCTCTGAGCATGTCGCTATAGTCTCTAATCCAGATGGATTTTGTGTCAGGAGTCCTGTAGCCTCTGATCTTCTTTCCATCGATGATCAGATCAAGGCAGTCCTGTTCGAGAAAAGACTGAACTTTAGGAATAAAGTCATCAAACTCGGCTTGACCTGTCTTTATGTATGTTTTCTTTCTCATGCTACCAGGAAGAGACATTAATCGTTATGTTTATGCTGAGCCATTCCCATCGCTCCTCCAATTTCCTTGCTGCTTATTTTAGAGTGAAAACTGAAGTGATAACAAACATTTTTTCCGAAAGCCAAATTGACATGAGAAACCAATGAGCTCAGTCCGGCGATAGGCCGTCTAACGGAGCAAACGGAGCGTCTGCTTGGCTTCTTTCCCGAGAAAAAGTGTATCTGCGCCAACAGCGATCAAGGTGTAACCCATCTCGATATAAGGCTTCACAGCTTCTGCATCCAAGCCAAATATTCCTGCTGCGAGCCCGGCTCTCTCACAAACTGTCTTCACCTTTTTTATGCTTTCTTTTACCTCTGGATCAGTAACATCTCCAAGCTTACCGATACTCCCGGAAAGGTCATAGGGACCAACAAAAACCGCTGCGATGCCAGGCACTTTCACGATTGACTCGATATTCCGCACTCCATCGATATGCTCGATTTGGAGGACCACAACCATCTCTTTATTGGCGTTCTTTACGTACTCCTGGAACTTCATCCCGTAGCTCTGGGCGCGAGATATCCCGCAGCTCCGTCTCCCTTCTGGAGGATACATGCACATCTGAATTATTTCCTGAGCGTCCTCGACTGAACTCACATGGGGAACGAGTATGCCAGCCGGTCCTGTATCCAAAACCCTCTTGATCCAGATTTCATCCTTCAACGGAACCCTGACCACACACGGACACCTTCCTTCTACTGTCTGGAGAATTCGCTGAACACCCTGGAGAGAATAAGGCCCATGCTCGGCGTCGATAAAAATCCAGTCAAAACCAGTCTCTAAGAGGATTTCAGCTACTTCTGGGGACGGAAGGGTCTGAATAGTCCCGATGAGAAGTTTCTTTTGCCTAAGTTTTTTTCGAAAAGATGCGTCCACCACTGCCTCCAATACCTTCTCGAGAGTATTCATTTATATAACACACAGGCTCAAAAACCAAGCCATAAAATTTGCCCCTTGAACATTTCCTTATCTGGTTGAGAGCAATTCCACTTCCAAAAACCTACCTTAAAGTTTGTAGACAACACAGAAAAATATGCTCCAATTTGTCCTCAATTCATTGACTTTATCCATTATCCGCAGTAAATACTAAGGACTAAGGCAGGTCGGATGTCTATTTGGGGACTGCACATCATCGATGTATCTGTAATCTTCCTCTACGTCACTATCATTCTCTGGCTGGGAAAACGCGCGGCACAAAAAACAAAGGATACAGGTGATTTTTTCCTCGCCAGCCGAAAGCTCGGCAAATTTTACCAGTTTTTTCTCAATTTCGGGTGTTCGACCAATGCCGACCAGGCTGTGGCTGTCTCCAGGGAAATCTACCGCCAGGGAATCGGCGGCATGTGGATACAGTACCTGGTTCTCTTTTTAACTCCTTTTTACTGGTTCACCACATTCTTCTTCCGTCGGATTCGCCTCACAACCATCGGCGATTATTTCACGGAGCGGTTCAAAAGCCAATCCTTGGGTGGAAGCTACGCCGTTTTCATTCTATTGCTGTCCATCCTGGGCGGTGGGGTCGGCTACATGGTGGCTGCAAAAACCATGATGGCCATGACGCCCAAGCCCTTTGAGAAATGTACGTACGAGGAACGGCAGAGCGTTGAGCAGTTCCGGGAGTACCAGGACCTCAAATCGAGGCTGGATGAAGGGATCAGCCGGGAAGAAAGAGTCCGTTATGAAGAATTGAACGAGAAGAATAAGCGGGGCGAACTGCACTCTTTCATCTCCTACACAAACCCTCTTTTCTTCTATTTTATCTATGCCATTATTGTCTCGATCTACACCATGCTCGGGGGATTCCGGGCAGCCGTCATCACTGATGCTATCCAGGGATTTCTGATCATCACTTTTTCTTTCATCCTCATCCCCATCGGCCTGGCCAAGATCGGAGGTTTCTCAGGACTTCACGCCTCTGTGCCTGACTACATGTTTGAACTCTTCGGCTCTGTGACCATGAGCGAGTACGCCTGGTACACGATACTGGCCATGGTTCTCGCCAACCTCGTCTCCATCATCGCGGTGGCCCCCGGCATGCAGACGGCTGGCTCGGCCAAGAATGAGATGACCGCGCGTTTCGGGATGATCGGAGGCATGTTTTTTAAAAGATTCATCATGATCTTCTGGGCTCTGGCAGGCCTGCTGGCGATCGGACTCTATGCCGGGATGCTCCATGACCCGGATTTAATCTGGGGATTCATGTCCAAGGACCTGCTCTTCCCGGGAGCGATCGGCCTGATGTTGGTCGGGATTCTGGCAGCGAACATGTCCACACTCGATGCCAGCGCTGTTTCATATTCCGCGCTTTTCATCAGGAACCTCTACGAACCTTTCAGGCCGAACAAATCTGAAAAGCACTATCTCCTTGTTGGCAGGATTGCCATAGCTGTGACCCTGTTCGGGGGAATAGCTGTGGCTCTGTTGATCAATAACCTGCTGGTGCTGTTCAAGTACATTATTTCTATACCAGCGATCTTCGGTGCCTCCATCTGGCTGGGCTTCGTCTGGCGAAGGCTGACAAAATCAGCGGTGTTCACGCAGGTGGTTATCTGCCTGCTCATCTACGCTGTCATCCCCAACCTTTTTCAGACCTTGAATTGGGCCAGGCACAATCCGTCCTTTCTGCTCGAAACCCAGCCCAAAACAGTGACTGTGACTGTGAGCGCCCTCAGGGACGATGTGGAAAAAGGGAGAGCCGAGTTTATCGGCCAGTCGATAAAAAAAGAACACACGATCGAGGCAGTCGGCATTTTTTTCGAGAACCTGGCCCGGACCGACCCGGCTGATCCCGATTCACCGAAAAAGGGATTGGGACGTTTTCATGCGGAAATCTGGGTGCTGAGCTGGCTGGGCATTGACTTCACTTCCTGCACTAAAGCCCAACTTGTGGCTATCCGCTTCTTCTTTGATGCCCTGTTTCCCTTCCTCTTTCTTTTTCTTGTCTCATTCGTGACCAAGCCCGCTTCTAAGCCTCATCTGGACAGGTTCTTTGCCAGGCTGCATACTCCTGTTCAGAAAACTCCTGAGGAAGAAAGGAGTGCGCTGGAAGATTCCTACAGGAATCCGGGAATATTCGAAAAAGACAAGCTATTCCCTGGATCGAACTGGGAAATTCTCAAACCCACTAAGACCGATTATCTGGGATTTGGCGGAAGCTGGATTCTGGTGGGAGTGATCATCGTGCTGCTCTGGGTGATGACTTCGATAAAATAGGTGTGACAAAAATGAAAAAAAGAATCATCACAGCCCTGAAGAATTTGCTTCGTTAATCAATACTTTTTTAAGCCATTAGTATCTGCATTTTTTGGCTTCATCCGCATACGCTTCGAGCAGCTCTGTTTCCGCGTCGAAAAAATGGTCTGAAGGCGCCAGGATGAAGCCACCCCCCTCCCCTGCTTCGTTAAAGCACCGGCGGACAGCTCGCCTCGTTTCCTCAGGAGGACAGTCTTTCAAGTAATGGAACTGGTCGAAACCGCCGATCATGCACACTCTATGCCCGATCCTCTTCTTCGCCTTATCTAACTCCACATCTCCGCCCATGGCCGGCGGTGTAAACGTCTCCATGGCATCCGGATTCATATCCGCGATCATCTCCAGTATGGGCATCATGCCTCCGCAGGTATGGTAGACAATCCTCTGTCCCACCTGATGGGCCGCTTCAACCAGCTCTGCATCATAGGGAGCCACAAATTCCTCGAATATCTTAGGGGAAATGACTGTGGAAGAGGCATCCCCTCCACCGTGCTCGATGAGGTCATACTTTGCGCCTTCCATGGATTGGATAAAATGCTTTTTTCTCTCCATCAAAACTTTCAAGAATGAATGGACCCATTCTGGATCATCAAAAGTATCCAGGATGAGCTCTTTGATTCCATACAAGATGGCGGCATCCTGCCAGCAACCGGCTTGGCCGTAGACATCGAATCCGGGAATCAATCCGCGAATCATACCTCGTTCACCGAACGAATCCGCCTCTTTATTGACTCCTTCCACATCACAGACCGGTATTGCGGCGTATTCGGCAAAAATATCAATATCCGATTTCTCCTTGATCATTCGTTCCGTCACCCAGGTCGTGTGCTCATCGCTCTTTAAGACCATAGAGAGAGTCTTCTCTGGGGTGATGAATTCATACCGGATTGCCCGGTATTCCCGGTCAGGAAGATGTGTTGTTCTGATTTGCCAGTTATCCGAACAGATTCGGGGTGCCTCTAAAAAACTCAATTCTCCCTGTTCCGGGTCCACGTATTCCCTCCGGGCAGGATCAGGTTTATGGGCGACGACCCAATGGATAGGGTCCAGTCCGAACCGGTCGAAAAAATCCTGGCAAGACACTCCATTCATGTACGTTTTCAGAAAATACGGCAAAACATGATGGGTTGTCACCGGAAGCCGGTCAGGTTTGTTCCTGCTGAGTGCTTTCAGGAACCGCTCTTTCGAAGTCATTGCCGTTTATCCATCCAAAATCAATGTTTAACTCCGTCTCCCCTCTCCCCATCACCATGGATAGCAGAACTTGGCGAAAGAAAAAATCTATACGAACATCTCAACCTAGGAAAATCAATTTAAATAAACGAAGAGATGGATGCATGGAAGAGAAACGGCCTATTCATAAAAATATTTCAAGGCATATTTTCTGAAAGAGGTCCCTTTCGATGACCGGGTATAGAGAAAATTGTTCCTGTCCATGTGTATGGCATGAGCCGGTTCAGGCAGAGTGAAAGTAGTCAGGTATTGACCATTTTCTCTTAGGACATAAACATCTCGATTGGTGTTTTCAGAGAGATGACCTCCCAAAACCAGTATGTATCCACGGTTGTCCAAAGCGATTGCCTTGTATACGGCCTCAACGGGATATTCCTCGAAGGCGGGATTTGGATCATTCTCCTTTCGCATCCTCACCTTTCTCTTATCCAACAAACTCTGACTCCAGAGGACTTCTCCTTCGCTGTCCAGCTTCTCAATCTTATCTTCCCAGTTGTAAGCAAGAACGAATTCACCTCTTCTGTCCACAACAAAATTAACCATATTCATTATCGTCAGTCTTATTCCTCTGGCATAAATTATATTTTCAGTCTCTTCCGTCTCAATATCATAGATGTATATGCAGTAGATGGCTCTTCCCTCTTCATATTCCCTTTTAAGAGCTGTAACGGCAATCTGTTCATCAGAAATGATATCCATATCCGTGACAGTGAATGGGATGGGAATTTCCATTTCATACTCTAAGTTCTGGTTATAAACAAGAATCCCGGGACTCGAAACCTCAGAAACATACAGTTTATTGTTGTGATATTTAATTAGACTGGGGCCCTGCAGTCCCACGGGTCTTCTGCCTTTCAGCCCAGTTTCTTTTATGAATAATCCGTTTTTATCAAATTTTCTGATTAGATTATTCCTTAAATCAGTTATGTATATATTATCTTCATTATCCACTGTCAGCCCCGGACGCTGATAGAGCAAGTCCTCATGTGAATCTCCGATCACGAGCACTTCTTCTATGTAGACACTCAACTGAGTCTGAGCAGACAAGAGCATGAACAAGCAGGAAACCAGGGTGAGAACCAAACCTAATCTCAAACGCTTCATTTCTGACTTCACCCTGCCCATGCGATTCATTCTGATTTTTATTTTTTCTTTCATTTTGCCACTAAATGAGAAACAAATTAACATTATACTCGACGATTTTGCCAGCATGCGCTTTAAAATGAAGAGGCCGATCTGACATGCAATCTCTGCCTTATGGAACCTCCTCTGTCTTATCTCACTATTCTCACTATTGTCCAGAGACCCAGAACCAGAAGCGTGAGTGTGCTGTAGATCCATCGCGCATGCAGGCTGGGTAAGCTATTCACTTTCCGGCCCAGCCAATGTCCCAGCGGCACAGCTCCAGAAGCGGCGGCGGCCACAAGGCTCCCGCTGATGAATACATGATCGAGCACCTTCGGTAAGCCGCCTGCAATCCAGTATTCAGTGCGGAGAATCCAAGTCATGACAAAAGCAAAAAGAGCATTCCCCAAATAGGCACTGGTTATTCCTGTCAGGCTGCTCCTGATAAAAAACCTGCGCCCTTCTTTCATCAAGAGAGAGGAGGCCAGGTCAAAAGCATACCGATAAAAACAATCCCCCAGATGTGACAGAAAAACGGGGCGGCGTTAACCATTCGGTACAAGGCAGCAACGCATCCAATGAGAGTCGAGGAGCCTGGCTTATTCAGAAATCCTCTCCCCAGAGACAAAATAACTAAGGCCCATACAGTCAGGAATACAGAGGCATAGGGCACGTTCAAAGCGTAGAATCCCTCCCCTGCAAGGACTTCACTCAGCCCCCAGAGCGAGGCGAAAAAAAGGAGCCAAACCAACTGCCATGGCCTTTTCATCTCGGTCTCCTTCTCAAGGTGGATAATTCACTCCAGCAGGATAACTTAGAATATATATTGAAAAAAAGAAAATTTCCAGCTCAAATTTAGTTTAGCGTTTAGGGGACGTTCCCCAAGGTGCCACCTTAGCTCATAAATCCTAGTATTTTTACTTTTTGTTCATAAAGTGATGGAGGGTGATGATTTTATTGGTCTAAGGTGGCACCTTGGGGAACGTCCCCATATTAATCTTGATATTTGTGTGTGAGTGTGTTTACAATCTATCATCTAAAAAGAACCAGCTTGACATGAATCCTCCTCCGCTTCACGGATACCACGGAAAAATCCTCGAGGTTGACCTGTCTGAAAGCCGGGTCCAAATCCACTCTCTAGACCCCAGGATGACAGAAGAATATCTAGGGGGTAGAGGCCTGGCGACACGTATCTTTATGGATGAAACAGACCCGAGATGTGATCCTCTTGGAGTAGATAACACGCTTGTCATCGCCACATCCCCCCTCATCGGAACACGAGCGCCAACGGCCTGCCGGGGACACATTGTTTTCAAATCTCCTTTAACCGGATTGATCGGCAGCTCGAACTGTGGCGGCACATGGGCCAACTTTTTCAAATCTTGCGGATATGATGTTCTGGTCATCAAAGGAAGGGTTGCTGAGCCAGTGATGATTGATATCGGTCCGGATGATGTCGAAATTATCCCGGCAAAAGATCTCTGGGGCTTAGATGTTCATAAAACAACCGAAAAATTAACCGAAAAAAGCGAGCCAGGCAAACGCCCCCGTGTACTCTGCATAGGACCGGCCGGTGAGAACCTGGTTCTGATTTCTTCACTCATAAATGATAAGAGTAGGGCGTATGGCCGTGCCGGTTCCGGTGCAGTATTCGGCAGTAAAAATCTCAAAGCCGTTCGAGTTTTCGGCGAAAAGAAAACCCAGATAGATGACAGTGAAAAATTCCACTCCGGGCTGGACCAGGCCCTCTATCTGATGAAGGCCGCTCCCATAACCAAACGGCTCATGCGGGAACTCGGCACTTCCGGACTTATCAAACTCATCGATATCATGGATATGCTGCCTCACAAGAACTTCCAGGACAACCGGCATGCGGGAAAAAACCTGGATAAAGTCTCAGGAGAGACTCTCCAAAAAAAAATTCTTGAACGGCCCGGAGGATGTTTCGGCTGCCCGATTGGCTGCCAGCGCCATACGCGGCTTGCCGATAAAAAGGGCGAGGGTCCAGAATACGAAACCATCGTGATGACAGGCCTTGATTGCGGGATCTATGACCTCGAATCTATCACTCTAGCCAACTACCGCCTCAATGAGTTGGGAATAGACACCATCAGCTTTGGCGGGACGGTGGCCTGTGCTATGGAGCTTTTCGAAAGAGATTATATCACCCCCGAAGAAACGGAGGGAGATAAACTTCATTTCGGGAATGGGGAAGCCCTCAAGAAAATGGTGGAGCTCACAGCCCACAGAAAAGGCATCGGAGATAAACTCGCGAATGGCGCCTTTCGACTGGCCAGCGCGCACAACCATCCGGAATATTCGATGACTGTGAAAAAGCTGGAAATACCTGGCTACGATCCCCGCGCCTCATTCACTCAAGCCCTGGGTTATATAACATCTCCGACCGGCGCCTGTCATCTCAGAGGCGGTTATGCTGTCTCTCTGGCCTTCTTCGGGGGAACACGTGAAATTCCCCGTTTCAGTTTGCTGCAATCCCCGATCGCTATCATGAACATGCAGAACCTCGGTATTATTCAAGATAGTCTGGGCATCTGCCGCTTCACAGGCTTTGCCTTTTCCACCGAACCCTGGTCTCGAATGGTGAGCGCCACCACAGGGTTGGATTTCTCGACATCCAGGCTGGAAGAGATAGCGAACAGAATCGCCACGATGGAGAGGGTTTTCAACCTTTCCGCGGGAATGAATCATGAAGAGGACACTTTGCCCGAACGCTTCAGTGAGGAATCCATCCAGGTGGGGGGAAAAGAAATGCGTATTCCCAAAGAGGCTATGGAAAAAATGAAAATCGATTATTATCAAGTTCGGGGATGGGATAAACACGGAAAGCCTCCCCAAACTCTTCTCAACTCATTGAATAGAATGGGATAGAGACCATGAGAACGAAGAAATGGAAAGCCAGCGAAGAGCTCATCCGCTTGTTCCAGGCTGTGGGGCGGGCATCGCTTCTGTATGACATTCAGGACAGCCACAGCGGCAATATGGCCGTCCAGTGGAAGGACGAGAATGAACAGATAAAAATGGCCATCACTTCCACAGGATCCCAGAAGGGAGATATCGAGCCCAGTCAGATATGCTTTCTCTCGCCTTTAGAGACTGACTTTGGATACTACAAGGCCTCATCCGAGACGGATATTCATGCCCGTATTCTTTCCCAAAAGGATGCCCACGCCTCGATGCACTGCCATACTAAAGAGCTCATCATTGCCACGCTGGATGATGAAGATAAACCCAATCAGCCCGAGCCGTTTATCCCGATTGATCCCCTTGGCTTTTATTACCTTGGAGGCCATGTGCCAGTCGACTGGTTTGCAGTCCCGAGTGGATCTCCTGAAATGGTGAACACTATTCCGGAACGGCTGGCCCATCATCCGGTTACTGTGGTTCAGGCCCACGGCGCTTTCTCACGGGGCCGGAACCTCAAGGAGGCTTTTTTCTTAATCTGTGTAGCCAATAATTCCGGTGCCGTCGTCCGGCTCGTCAGCAAGCTGGGCCTGGATATCACACAACTGAGGCAAACCATTCAATCAGACCCTGATTCGCACTTCTCTTTTCCCCCGACCGAATACTCGATCGAGGACGAAGACGTCTGCGAGTTTCCTCAGGAAGAAGAGATTGTCAGAGAATTTAAAAAAACCGGAGCCAGAATTTTTGAATCCCGGCTGTCTCCATTCCATACTGGATCGATTTCAACCCGCGGCGCACGGACCATGCTCTATGCGCCCAAAGCCTCCATGCCCCGGGAAATCGGCGGACCGCTTGTGGAGGTTCCTCTCTCTCCTGAGAAGTCAGACTCCCCAGAACTCCAAGTTCACAAAAAAATCTACGCGGAGAGCAATTTCCAGACTGCCATCCACTGCTACATCCCTGAAGCAGAGGCTCTTTCCCATTCACCAGGCCCGGAAGACACGACTCCGGTCGACCGCATCGTGCCAGTAGATGCCGAAGGGAGCTTTCTCTACCTGGTGATCCCGGTCCTTCCTCCTCGTCATGATTTCGAGCAGTTCCTGCGGCTCCTGCATGATTACAAAGTTGTTACCGTAAGAGGTGGAGGAGTGTGGGGTGTGGGAACCCAATCTCTTTCCGAAGTCCTCCATCATCCATCCTCAGTGCGAGAAATATGCCTTTACCGGATTGGGGCTCTTGAACGGGGACTCGACCTCAAAAAAATGGAACCAAAAAAAGCCAAGAAATGGTGAAAAAAAGGGATAAGCGGGCGCTCAAAAATTTCGTGCAATCTATTCAGACATTTAATTCTTTTAAACTATACAATTTTAGATAAGGAGGTATGCAAATGAAAGAAAAGATATCGAGAAGGAATTTTCTTAACAGAAGCTTTGGTCTCGGTTTTGGCGCTTTACTATTTAAAAATTTCCCCATCCAGAAATCCCAGAAATCCTCTCCATTGCCCATGATTACTTCCAGCCATACAAATGAAACAGGTAAAAAGGCTCTGGAAACTGGTTGGAAAATCCTATCCGAAGGAGGCTCCGCCCTGGATGCCGTTGAGAAAGCCGCCAATGTTATTGAGTTAGATGCGGAAGGGCTTGGGGTAGGCTATGGAGGGCTCCCCAATGAGAATGGTGTGGTTCAGCTTGACGCGTCGATCATGGATGGGAAGACCTATTCAGCGGGATCTGTCGGTTGCCTCGAAAACATTAAAACTCCCTGCTCTGTGGCCCGCATAGTTATGGAACACACAGACCATGTGATGCTTGTCGGTAGAGATGCCCTGGAATTTGCCAAGAAGTGGGGATTCAAAGAGGAAAATCTCCTCACTGAAAAAGCCCGGAAGATCTGGCTCAGATGGAAGGAACGATTGAGCGACAGAGACGATTGGGGGATTCCAGAGCACTTGAAAAATGAATACAAAAAAGATACTGACTCCACTCATCCTATGGATATCGAACAAATTACAGGCACGACCAATGTCCTTGCCATTGATAAAAATAACGACATCGCTGGCGTGACGACGACAAGTGGCCTCAGTTATAAAATTCCCGGGCGAGTCGGCGATTCTCCGATCATCG
>JGI2172J19969_10000546_pt1 | contig 16199 bp, 17 predicted proteins | sample DeeMarSWOR230_32_FD_19969 | JGI IMG/M metagenome (IMG submission 19969)
AACCTAAAAATGAGTATTGGGCTAACTTTTTCGGTCCTTCAATAGATTCTAGGAGGTATAAATATTCGTAACGGTTATAGATTCTCTGAAAGATGTCAGCAGGTGAACATGCGAAAGGAAGTTTCCTAAAATTTAGTTTGGAAACGTTTTTAGGTTGGTCTAGTTTGATAGGTGTTTCGTAGCCAAACATGATTCCTCATTTTGTGGTGCTCCTAGGACCGTTTTAGGATGAATTTAGAAGATAAGTGTAATATTTAAAACTTACGTGTACATTTCTGTACACGAGAGCCAGAAGATATTTCTAACCATGTAAAAAGGTTCAAACTATCTCGTAAGCCTTTTTGACACTATCCATACTATTTAGGAATTCGCTTAGAGAAGTTTTCATTTTTAAGTGAGTATATCAGTGGTTTCTTTCACCGACTCGTACACTATGCAACTCAACGCGTTCTCTATTCCCTCAACTATTCTCAACCTGTCCATGACAAGTTTTCCCAACGTGTCAACATTGTCGATCTTAACTTTGACGAGAATATCCCAACCTCCAGTAATTATATGTACTTCTTGCACTTCTGGAAATGCAGCGATCTGTTTTGCTACGTCTCTCTGTGATAACGGTTTTTCCCTACCTGTTGGTCGATAGGCAAAGGACATTAAAACAAAAGCTGTCGTTCCTCGGTTAAGTTTCTTTGAGTTCAAAATAGCTTTGTAATGTTTTATTATGTCGAGTTCTTCCATTCTTTTTATCTTTGCGTACACAGTGGTTATGGGGCTGCCGATTTTTCTGGCTATTTCCTTCGCTGTCATTTTGCAGTTTTTTTGCAGTAGCTTTAGTATTTCCACATCTTTTTTATCTAATTGTTCCATAACGGTAATTTTTACGATGAAAACATAAAAATCTTATGTTATTTCGAATTTTTTATAGTTTTTTCGCAATAATTTTATTAAAGTGAGACGTGCTAGTGATTTTTATGGAACACTAGATTTGAGTTCACTGGAATTCGTTAGGCTGAGATATCGTGTTATGAGACACTCTAAGATGAAACTGATTCTAAAGTTTAGGATCAAATCCTCACTTTTGAAGACTATGAAAGAGAAGATAAATATCTTTCAACTCACAGAGTGTTTTTGACAGAATTGTGTTGGAAGTGAAAAAGTGAAGGGCACTTCTATTCTTCTCTTCGGAGTTTCAGGAAGCCCAAGGGAAGGAGCCACTGCATATGCTGTCAAAGAAGCTCTACGATACGCAAAAGAAAAATTCGGCGTAAGAACAGAATACTTCTCTGTGCGAGGTAAAGACATTAATTTTTGTCTTCACTGCGACTATTGCATAAGAGAAAAAAAAGGTTGCATTCAGAACGACGATTTGAAACCAGCTTTAAACACCCTAACTCAAGCAGGTGCCGTAATTTTCGGCACCCCAGTTTATCAGGGAACCCTCAGCGCACAACTCAAAACCTTCTTTGACCGATGCCGATCAATCGTAGCCATAAATCCAGATGTTTTGAAAAATAAGGTTGGAGCAGGAATTGCAGTTGGAGGCGACAGAGCTGGAGGTCAAGAACTCGCACTTCAAACAATTCACGGTTTCTTCATAATCAACAAGATTATTCCAGTGGGCGGTGGAGCCTTCGGTGCAAACCTAGGCGGCACAGTCTGGTCCCACGACAAAGGCGCTAAAGGAGCAGAAGCAGATACGGAAGGAATGAAAACTATCCNCAAAACAGTTAAGAGACTTATAGAAACCNCGATAGAGACTCGTAAACTTAGAAGATGATTCTATGACTNTAAAGATTCTATGGGGAATCACAGGGTGCGGAGACAAACTTGAAGAAACAGTGAACATTATGAAGAAACTTCAGAAAAAACATAATCTTGATGTAAGANTAGCATTGTCAAAAAATGGNGAAATAGTTGTTCGCATGTATAAACTCTGGCAGTCGTTACAAGAAAATTTTAAGAAAGTGATGATTGAAAGAGGACCAAACGNCCCTTTCCTAGTAGCACCACTTCAAACAGGCAAATATGACTTCTTCCTAATCTGCCCAGCCACAGCAAACACNACAGCAAAAATAGCTCATGGAATTGCTGACTCATTGATTTNCAACTGTGCATCACAAACACTCAAAGCAGGCACTAAAGTGTACATTTACCCGGTAGACCAAAAGCCAGGTAAGATAACTACTGTTCTACCTGACGGAGAAAAATTGACTTTAACAATAAGAAAAATTGACGTGAAAAACGCTGAGAAGTTGAAAAGGATGAGGGGAATTACTGTCCTCTCTCAGCCAGAAGATATTGAGGAAATAATAAAGAAGCATTTGATTAAGCAATAAGCATCCTATGAATAAATGACTATTTTCTGTACCGTTTATTTCTCAGGTTTTTTGCTTCTTTTTTTCTCCAGTCCCTTTTTCTTTGAGTTTCAATTCTTGTTCTTCCGCCAGCATGGTAACCGCTATGATTGAGGCGTGTTCTGTGTCGGTGCATCTTTTCGTAGAAACCTTGATAGTCAATCTCGCCTTTAGAAAGCACCGTTATGACTTCGTTTAATTCATTTCTATCTTCTTCAGAAGAAGTGTTATCCCATGCTTGAGAATAAAGCATATAGGCAGCATGAAACTTGAAATCAGAGGGTTTGTCCATCAGCAACTTTTGCACAGTTGTGTCGTTGGTTTTTGGTTCCTTGCTCATAACTATCTAACTCATCTTGCGAGACAAATAATGAAAACGACTGGTATAAAAGTTTATCCAAAAAACAGAAACCGTTGAAGCACCGTTTCTAAGCCGTAGGTTATCAATGTTTTTAGAAAAACTACCTATTTACAAATTATGTAGTTTTTCTAATGGAAAATCAATGTCTTCCACAATGCTTAGCATTCCATTTTTTCCAATCCTTAACTGCCGTTCACCTCTGAATGTGGACACACGTGCATTCTCAATTTGAACGGTGTCCCCTACGGAGATTGATTTTATTTGTTCATTCCATAAGCAAAGTTTGATTGTTCCAGTTTCATCCGTTATCAAAGCGTTGGCTACGCTAGCGTAGTTTCCAAACCTTGTAAAGACAAGTATTGGTCTTGCAATTTCTAGAACTTCAGCCTTCAGATTAACTTGTTTCATTCCAGTTCGTAAATCTCTGATCGGAAGGAAATGTGGTCCCTTATTCTTCTTAATTAAATGTCTACGGAGCACATTGGTTTTTCTGAGGGTTTTAATTGGATTGTTTCGTTCCAAGAGGAAATCATTGGGTATTGGAAATTGGGCGATAACTTTTGAACCCTTTGTTATTAAGAGAACAATCTTGTCTCGTAGTTTGCCGCGGCATTTGATTGAAAGGTTTCCGCAGGTGGATTTTTGGTTTTTCTCTGCTGAGATTAATGCATAAAAAAGTTTGTCTGGGTCAACTTCATATTTTATGGAAAGAAAAGCGAGATATTCGCCGATTGATACTTTGTTTCGCAAGGTTCTCCTACTCTTTTGTTAGCGTTATTTCCATTGTTGAAACCATCCTTGCTCTGTTTTCGCCTTCTCTTGCTGGCATCTCCTCTGTTCCTATTGTGATTTTGCTTATTTTTAGGTCTTTTAGGAAGCGATTTCTAGTTATTTCAGTTGCATCAACTGCTGTTGTGATTGCTCGTCCTCGAGCTTTCAAAGTTATTTTCTTAGCATTGGATGCCGATAGGCTTGTGATGATCGCTAGAACATAGCTCATTGGTGGTTTGTTTCCGATGAAAATAATTCCCGATTTTTCTGCCATTTTCTATCACTCCTTTTAGTATCGATTATAGCTGTAACGTTGCTGTGTCTCCTCGCCCTTCAACAACAGAACGCTACTGCCGCATAATATGCAACTGCCCTTATAAATGCGATTAAACAACAGAGCATTCTGAGATGTTTTCCATGTTGAGAACAACACAGGGCATCATTCTATTCTAATTCTTCTATTGTAGTTTTCGTTAAAGCTCTTATCCTGTTTAATTCTGCCATTTCCCCGTAGCCCACAAGTGTTATGGCTGTTCCCTCGAGTCCCATTCTGGCGGTTCGTCCGATTCTATGGAAATAAACTAGTGCGTCTAATGGGATGTCATAGTTTATTATGTGAGTTATTCCTTGAATGTCTAGGCCTCTTGCAGCAACATCGGTTGCGACGAGTAGCCTTAGTTTTCCTTCTCTGAAAGAGTTGCTAACGAAGTTTCTTTGTGGTTGAGTGAAGCCAGCATGCAACGGTTTTGCGTCATATCCTCGGCGCCTCAACCTGTCTGCTAGCATGCTTGTGTATGTACGTGTTCTGCAGAATATTATGGCTCGGTCTATGTGGTTTTCGTCTAGTATGTTGCATAAAATTCCGAATTTGTTTTTGGGGTTTACAACCATGTAATACTGGTTTATCTGTGTAAGGGCTATTTCGTCTTTGCTTACGAGTATTTTTTCAGGTTTCTTCATGTATCTTTCGCAGATATTCATTACTGACTGGTCTATTGTTGCTGAAAAGAGGCTTGTCTGTCTGTTTACTGGCACTTTTGAAAGTATGTATTCTATGTCATCTATGAATCCCATGTCAAGCATTCTATCAGCCTCGTCGAGAACAACAATTTTCACTGATGCTAAGTTTAGTGTTCCTCGTTTCAGATGGTCTATTATGCGACCTGGCGTGCCCACAACAATGTGGACGCCATTTTCCAATGCGTATATTTGTTTTCGGATAGATTCTCCGCCGTAAATGGGTAAGACTTTGAATGCTGCATATTTGCTGAGCTTGCTTATGTGCTCTGCAACCTGTATGGCGAGTTCACGCGTTGGCGCTAAGACTAAACCTTGAACACTATTGGTTTTCGGGTTTAGGCGTTCAACCATCGGAATTCCGAAAGCCGCAGTCTTGCCCGTTCCTGTCCGTGCTTGCCCAATAACATCTTTGCCTTCAAGTAATGGAATTATTGCTTGAGCTTGAATTGGGAAAAGGTCGTTGAACCCAAGTTCTTCGATGCCTTTCATAACTTCTGGACTTAACGGTAAATCTTTGAAGTTTTGTGTTTGCATATTTTTCATTTCTCCTATCACAAAAATTTTGCATGTAGTTTTCAAGAGCCGTTAAAAGCTTCTTTGATTCCAGCATGGATTAGTGTGATAACTCCATTAAACAGTAACTGTCATATAAAAAGGTTTACCATAAATGAAAGAAAAATCGGGTTTTTCTAGCCAAAATAAGCCTAAATTATGGTGCGGGGGGTTAGGTTCACATACACGTTTATATTTCACGTTTTTTGGCGCCGGGAATAGATGTAAACCTTGGTTTAAATCCTTGTTTTTTGCACAAATCCCGAATTCTAATTGGAGAGACACTTCAAAGTGCTTTGCTTCCTACTCGATAGACATGTGGATTATGCATGCAAGAACGCTTCCTTCTGGAGAAGTACGGAACTGCATACAAAGAATACATGAATAGAACTCCAAAATGGATAGGAATACCAAAAACAAGGAAAAGGATTAGTATGCTCTTTTCTATAGTTGATTGTCGGAGATAGATATCCATGATAACTGATTTGAATAGTCTTATCCGTTTAACGAAAGCTCAGATCAAACCAACTGCTGAAATGCTTGCTCGTGCTTTTCAAGATGATCCGCTATTTGCCTATTTCATTTCGGATGCGTTAGACAGAAAAAATAAATTGCATCATATTTTTGAGCGTTTGATTCGTTATGGTGTTTTGTATGGTGAAGTCTATGCAATATCTCCTAATCTGGAAGGAGTTGCAATGTGGTTTCCTCCTGGGCGAGCCGAGATGACCATGTGGAGAACTATTCGGTGTGGAGGGTTTTCCCTCTATTTCAAAGTAGGAAGGAAAGTTGTTTCGAAGGTGCTCGGTTTTTTCAATTATGCTTTCAAAGTGCATAATCGCCACGCGCCTTTTCCTCATTGGTATTGGGGCATCATCGGTGTTGACCCTAAGTTTCAGGGAAGAGGCTATGCAAGTGCCTTGATAAAGCCCATGCTTGCCCGAATAGATCAGAAGCATTTGCCCTGTTATCTTGAAACTAACAATGAGAGGAATGTACCTATTTTCCAGCATTACGGGTTTGAAGTAGTTGAGGTAGGCACTATTCCCGGAACCAGTGTTAGTAATTGGGCTATGTTAAGAGAAAAATCTTGTTAGTTGAGTTAGCAGTAACAGCAAGAAAAGATCTCACTCATCCTCTGGAAAGAGTTTCTTTCCTTTTTCTGTGTATTCGATAACACCTAGTTGTTTGTAGAAAGCCAAGAAGTCATAGACATGCCATCCTTCTGCAATCTTGCCATCAACTATACGATAGATGCAAACAGCCTCATATGTAACCTTCTTGCCAGTAGGGGCTAATCCACGAAATTCGCCTGTGTTTGTCCCCATAACTTCATAACGAACACACACCTTGCCCCCTTCAGCCATCATGTCCTCAATGGTCTCATGGAAATCAGGAAAGGCTTTGAACATCATAGCAGCAAATTGTTTGAGACTTTCCAGCCCTCGTAGTTGAAGAGTATGGTTAACATAATCAGGTGCATAGAACTTGTCTAGTAATGCTGGATTATGCTTATTCAAGACTTCAAACAACCTTCGAATGGCATCCTTATTCTCTTCTAATGACACAGAACATCACCTCCTCAAAGTAATTACGTAAATTTGGGTTTCTTCTCCTTGCTAACTGTTTGCGGAACCGACCAAGCCTCTACAATTTTGCCGTTGACTATGCGATAAATGGTAACCGTTGATAGTTCAACCTTCTTGCCAGTTGGATCTGTTGCCGTAATTTTACTGCGAATCCACACCTTATCTCCCTCAGCGATTATGTCCTCAATAGTCCTATACAAATCGGGAAAGTCCTTCAAAGTCCTAGTATAGAATTGCTTGACGTCTTCGAGACCTAGTAGTGGATTTGTATGGTCAACATAATCTGGTGCAACAAACTCATCTAGAACGGCTAAGTTTCGCCTATTGATTTCTTCAATTGCCTTGCGAATGATAGCTTTATTCTTTTCTAACGACAAAGCATCACCTCATTATTCTCTTCTTTTAACATCTATTTCTCCAGAATGTTTTTCAAGTTCTCAAACAATTTCTCCATATCTTTTTTGATTGTTCTTTGAACGAATAATTTGTCGAGAACCTTGCCCAGAATCCCCCAAGGCATTGTGAAGTAACCAGCACCAGTGAATTTGGTTCCCGCCTCTATTGGTTCCAAGATATACGTCATAACCACGGTCACATTTCCAGTCTTCGAGAAAGGTCCTTTCGAATGATACGTAATCTTCTCGTTCTCAATACTCTCCGTTATCTCAAAATTACCTTCCTCGTGTTCCTCAATTACGTGAGCAGTTGCCCCCACTCGATACTTATCTTCGGGAGTTCGCACTTCAGAAGAATACTTCACGCTCCCATCCTTTCATCCATTCTGGAAGTCTGTCCAAAACCAGCATTTCCCACACTTTCTCAGGTGGAGCCTTGATTACAAACGTCATTTCTCCTCTACCCAAAATATCACCTCTCCCCAACCAATCTTGATTATCTCTTTTTGAAATTTATTAGTTGTTACGAAAAGATTGGCCGTATTTGTTAAAAACTTACTCAAATCTTGTGCAAATTTAGTGCGGGGGGTGGGATTCGAACCCACGAACCCCTACGGGACAGCCGCCTCAGGGCTGCGCCTTCAGCTGGCTAACAACCTTTAACCTGGCTTGGCAACCCCCGCCCAATAGCCTAGGTACTTTTACTAAAGCGCCTTCAATTAAATATTACTCGCTAACCAGCAACCAATAGGATACTGTTAACTTATTAGTGATAGCGTAAAGAACTTTGAACAAAAGAAAAAATGCATTATTGAATAAACCTGAGTAGTTGCGCTTTTTCATATTTGGTTCATATAGCGAAAAGGTATGTTAAAAACAAGTTTTTTCTCGGAGAAACTGTTTGTGCTAAAATGAGATAAATTGGCTTGACACTTTTAAAACACACGTCTTTTTTCCTATTTGGTTTTTAATAGCAGCAGAATGTTGAAAACAGTGTTTTCTCAAAAAAGTTTGTAATAGGCGCAAATCAAGTCATCACAAATAACTTAACAGTATCAACCAATAGAAAAATACTTTTGTAGCTGTCAATTCAATTATGGACAAACCAAACACAAACATTCACTTAAAAAATAAACGTCGAGAAATGATAAATGAAACCCGACACAATCCTCGTCCTCGACTTTGGCGGACAATACTGCCACCTTATAGGAAGAAGAGTAAGAGAACATCAAGTTTATTCAGAAGTAGTTCCACACGACATAACCGTCCAAGAACTTGAAACTCTTAAAAAACAGTTTAACATCAAAGGACTAATCTTGTCAGGTGGACCTTTAAGCGTTTATGAAGAAAACGCTCCCAAATTCAACCCTGAAATTTTAGATTTAAACATGCCAGTCATAGGCTTATGCTATGGACATCAACTCATCGCCCATTTTTCTGGAGGAAAAGTGAAAACAGCAAAGAAAAGAGAATACGGAATAACCTACGCAATAGTTGACAAGCCGCTAGGCGTACTGAAAGACTTGGATAAAAAAGAAAAAGTTTGGATGAGCCACGGCGACACTGTTTACACAGTCTCCGACAACTACGAAGTTCTTGCACACACTGAGAACAGTCCAGTGGCGGCTTTCAAACACAAAGAAAAACAGATATACGGGTTGCAGTGGCACCCAGAAGTTATTCACACACCGAACGGAATGAAAATGCTCAGGAACTTCATCTTCGAAGTCTGCGAATGCGAAGCAAACTGGAAAATGGAAGACATCATAGAAAAAACAGTGGAAGAAATAAAGCACATTGTTAATGACAAAAAAGCCATAATTGGCTTGAGCGGCGGCATTGACTCTAGCACAGCCACTGCCTTAGCTGCCAAAGCCATTGGAAAGAATTTGACAGCGGTTTTTGTTGACCACGGTTTTATGAGAGAAAATGAGCCGGAATTTGTTAGAAACACGTTCAAGAGGTTTGGTGTCCACTTTGTTTTAGTGGATGCAAAGAAAAGGTTTTTGGAAAAAATAAGGGGAGTGGTTGACCCTGAAACAAAAAGAAAAATCATTGGAGAAGAATTCATCAGAGTTTTTGAAAAAGCTGCCCAAAAAGTTGGAGCCGACTATTTCATACAAGGAACAATCTATCCAGACAGAATTGAGTCAGGCTTCAGAAAATTTTCAGAGAAAATAAAAACCCATCATAACGTTGCAGGTTTGCCCCTCAAAATCGAGTTCAAAGCAATAATTGAGCCGCTACGAGACTTGTACAAAGATGAAGTTAGAAAGGTTGCAGCAATGTTGAAGCTACCCAAAGAAATAATCAACAGACAACCATTCCCAGGACCAGGCTTAGCCGTAAGAGTTATGGGTGAAGTCACTGAGGAGAAAATCAACATCGCTAGGAAAGCAGACAAGATTGTTACAGAAGAAATAGAGAAAACTGGATTGAATGAAGAGTTGTGGCAGTACTTTGCTGTTTTAACAAGCACGAAAAGCACTGGAGTCAAGGGTGACTCTAGAGCCTATGGCTACACAATCGCCATTAGAGCTGTTGAAAGCAGAGAGGCCATGACTGCTGGCTTCGCAAAAATCCCCTATGACACTTTAGAAACGATTTCAACAAGGATAACCAATGAGATACCGCAGGTCACACGAGTTGTGTATGATGTTACGCATAAACCGCCAGCAACAATAGAATGGGAATGACAAAGAAAGCGCAAATTCCTCCTAGGCGCGCATATTCTATCTATAATTTGAATTCTATGCACGCGTTTAATGGGTTCTAGCCACCCAGAGAACCATATCTAAATATCTTTTCGCCGCTTGATATTCAGCTTCGAAATTATCTATGACCTCTTTACATTCAGTTGCAAGTTCAGGATGACTCTCCATCAGTTCAAGCATAGCGACATTTACTGGACGTATGTAGCATTCCCAATCTTCTTTTGAAGACACATAAAACTTCAACACTTCAAAGTTAAGCTCGTTCAAAAGACAATCCATCTCATGTTTAGTGCCAAGATTCCTTTCGGGTTCTTTTAATGTCTCTTGAACATCTTGAGGAACAGGTTTAACTAACCAAACAGGCTCTCCTAGGATTAGAAACCCACCGTTTCGCAGCATCTTCCTAAATTCCTTTATAGCAGCACGTATAGCTCCGTAGACTCTCACTATACCCAATCCAAGAGAGGAAACCACATCATATTTGTGGATGAACCTTAGCTCTCTGACATCCCCACAGAGATATCTTGCCTTATTCGATAAGTTAAGTAGTCTCGCACGCGAGTTAGCATATTCAACAAAACTTTTGTTCAGGTCGAATCCTTCCACATTAACCCCGAAAACGCTCACCCATAGCAAAGATGGGTAGCCCTTACCACTTCCAAGGTCTAAGATGTTCTTTTTTGGATGGAGGTCAGCGAACTTACCAGCTAAGAATAGAGTCTTCGAAGATATAGGATTCAACAGGTCTGAATACTTGAACATGTCATTATAGGATAATCGCATATGGCTACACTTCTTTAACTTTGACCATAAAAAAAGAATACATCACACGTATATTTTTCTGTTCATAATTCAATGCGCGCGTTTAACCAATTATATTCAAGGCTACTAGGAGGGAGATGGTGGTTATGCTGTCTGCTAGCGAGCTTTCAATGGGAATCACAAAGTTATCTGAGTCCCAGCCCCTCCGGTAAGTAAGTATAGCCACAGTATATGAAATAATGATTATAGCTGAGACAGCTAAGACATTTGTCATTATAAACTGCGCCATGAAACTCAGCACATTAAACGTGGCTGTTCCGCCTGCAAAGGACGAAATTACCGAATACAACATAAACATCACCATTGAAGCTAGCCACGCGCCGCCTATTTCGGTTAAATGTTGTTTAATTGAGGAAAACGATGATTTGAGCATGCCCAAAAAAAGCTTAGTTGTAGCGGTTGAGCCCACAATCGATCCCACAGCTCCTACAGTGTCAATCAACGCGGGATAAGCAACAAATATTCCAGGTCTGCTACCCACAACCTTGTGGATTTCATTGAGCAAAGAGCCTGTAACGTTGACGATGAAGGCTATCAATATGAGAACTGCAAAAAATTCTTTGATGGTTTTAACAAATCTTTCTTCTCGGGCATTTCTATATACAATGTATATCACGATTGATAGGAAGATGATTGAGATCAATCCAATTAAGTAGCGACCTAGAGGACTCGAGTAAAAGAAGACGTTCAGTTCCAAGATGTAAAATAAAGTGACAAGGATGTCTGCTACAGTTGCCATTACAGGATATATGGTAACGTCTGGGTCTAAACCACGCCTAAAAGATAGAGCTGAAAACGCTATCGTTATCGGAGAGATAAATAAAATTGACACGCCCATGGTTGAGCTAGCTACAACAATTATTGAAAAAAAGTCTATTATGCTAGCTCCCCAAAGGAACACACCAAAAAGCGATGCCCCCAACCCCACCACAATGCTGCTTACAAGGGTCAACGTGACAATTGAGTAAAACAATAAATGAAATTCCCTCGTATTTTCAGTGTAACTTGGCTTAATCGTTCCTAAGTGTAGACCCGTGCTAAGTCGACCACTGAACAGGCCACCTATGGCTCCTCTAACGCTTAAAATTCCAGGAAATAGGGCGAGTGCCCATGGGGCTAGACGAAACACATCAAAATATATGGCAAGGAACGTTCCAGCCAAGAGACCAGCTGGATTGAAGGATAGAGAGAGCAAGGACTGCCCCAAGCTTTTGGCCAGCCCAGTTATCGAGGTTCGAACAGTCATCGCAACCACTTCCATCCATTCGGTGTCGCCTCATCTTTGAACAGTGTATATTATCCATGGATACGGAGTCCGCTGGCACGCGGACTCGTCTGACGCTAACACGTCCACCATGCAACTTTGATTTCCTCAAGTGCTTGAAGCTTATGAGCAACGCTTTCTTAAAGGTATTTTGCTACGTTTCGGCATCGTTGGAGGCTTTTTCGTGATCCCGCGAGTAGAGCGAAAAACTAGGAATAAAGTTTCCTTTGCCTTTTCATTCTGTTCCCTGCCAGCGATTAAATAAGTTTAAATTCTCAACCGAATGATGGATAATTATATGGTTCTCTACGTAGCGTATAGGACTTCAAGAAAACTCAAGGATAGAAGCCTCATACCCCCTCGACTGAGATCCCTGGGATGTACGCAAGTTCACAAGTCATTTTGGGAAGTAGAAGAAGAAAAAGCGAATATTGTTTTGAAAATACTCCACAAAAATCAACCAGTGCTTCTCAGGAGGATAAGAGAGACTAGAAAGCCTAGATTTGTAAAAGAAAAGGGTATAAGCGAGTTTGGAAGCCTAATAATTGTTACATATGGATCNCCTAAAGAGGTAAAAAGGGAGAAGATAAGTAATTTTTTAAATAAAGCGCCTTGTATTCGCCTTTGNCGCTCGGTTTATGCTTTTTGCCAAGAGCATTCCCGCTTTGATGAGAGCAATGAANTAGTTGACGCTCAACGTTTCTTGAAATTCATACAGGAACTCCAAAGTGACGTTAAAGTTATTCCACGAGTGGTTGTTGTAAACGCTGATTCTGTTGAGGGTCTTTTAGAAGAGACGAGAAAACGTGTTGAAGACGAAATTTCCGACATCGTTAGGTGTAGCAAAGAGCTTTATGAGAGAGTTAGTAAAGGAGAAGAGGACATACAAAAAATTCATTGTTCTTTGTCTAAGCTTAAAAGAAGATTTATTGCCGTGAAAAAAGTCGCGTCTTATTATGAAAAGTGGCTAGGAATAAACTTTACAAACAGCTTAGTGAAGACATATGCAACTTTTAGAAAAATTCATTTATTGGTCAAAGAAGAGCAAAAGCCACAACGTCCCGAATGAGAACCTAAAAAACCAAAATAGTTGGGTTGCGCACTCTGCCCCTTCTTTCTCTTTTTAGGTGTTTGAATTTACTTCTTCTCCTTCTTTGCTTTCCTCTTCGGTTTTTCTTTTACATGCTCCTCGACTTCGGCTCGTAGCTTACGTGTACGCTCGAGTACTTTCTCTTCATCAGGTAGGGCTTTCTCTTCTCTAGGTTTCTTTCTTCTCCTAAACCGATCAAGCAGACCCGTGATTGATGCCTCCCTTAGGTCCTAAATCATTTTTACGTATTCCCGAAATTTTTTCCCGCAACATTCATACAATTTAACATGTATCTTGCTCATGTTCCATTCCTTGATTGAATTTTTAGTCTCTTTTCCACATGTAGGACATCTAGCCATTTGTAATCACCCTTTCGAATACCGATTTTAGGTTTTTAATTCAAAAAATGGGAATCAAAAGCAAGATTTTTTCCGCCTCTAGTTTACGTAATGCGCAGCTCTAGGCTCTATTAATACTCTTCCTCTTCGCGTTTCTTTTTAGCGGGTTTTTTCTTCTTCTCGGCCATATTTGTCACCTCCATTTAAGTTTTCGGCTGAATGGTTGAACTTACCACTCCTCTTCTTCATCTCGTCTGATTTTGCTGAACATACGTTTCATCTTGACATCACAAGTTCTCGCAACATTCATATAAGGATTTACAGTAACAAAGAAAAGTCAAAAATTGAGTTTTTAACCTAAAAAGACAAAAAGAATAGCCAAAAAACAAAAAGGAAGGAAATAAACGCTTTTATCTAATAAAGATTAGATTTATTCGCCTAGAAGTTTAAAAATGNCAAAAAGAGGTTACAAAAAAGATTTACTTGTGAAATATGTAAATAAACTAGTTCACNCCGCCCTTAAGAGTTATCTTCTAAAATTGAGTTATTTCCTGTTCCTCTCTAGAATAGCGATTTTCTAATTGCGATTAAGNTCATGGAGTTTTCTCAATTTTCATTTTTTGAATAAGATTTTTAATATGAAAACCACCAAGAATATCACCAATACTGGAGTGACGCTTAATTGAAAGCAGTTATTTTGGCTGGAGGATTCGGAACGAGGTTGCGACCGCTCAGTTGCACGAGACCGAAACTTCTTTTTCCAGTTGGCAACAAGCCTTTATTGGATTGGAAACTGGAAAGACTAGCTAAGAGCGGAATAAAAGAAGTTATATTGGCTGTAAATTACATGGCTGAAGCTTTCAGCCAACGCTACGGAGATTCAGCGTATGGAATGAAACTTTTCTATTCTAAGGAAGAGAAGCCACTAGGAACTGGGGGACCCATTAAAAACGCAGAGGAATTAATTGGACGAGAGAAATCTTTTCTTGTCTTAAACGGAGACATTCTCACCAACCTTGATTACTCAAAGCTCGTGAAAGAGCACAGAGAAAAAGACGCGACAGCAACGATAGCCCTCTATCAAGTTGAGGACCCTAGTCGTTACGGAGTAGCTGAGTTGACTGAAAAAAATCGTATTGTGCAGTTCGTGGAAAAACCATCCCGCGATAAAGCGCCCAGCAACTTGATAAACGCTGGAGTTTACGTTCTAGAGCATAAGATATTTGATTATGTACCGAGCGGTCAACCAGTATCAATTGAGCGCAAGGTTTTCCCAAAACTGGCGGATGAAGGAAAACTTTACGGCTATCCTTTCGAGGGATTGTGGACTGATATTGGAAAGCTGGAAGATTATTTGAAAGCAAACAAGCTCTTGCTTGACATAGAAATCAAAAAGAGCCAGCTGGGAAAAGATGCTCGCTTGAAGAGTGGTGTGAAAATCAAAGACCCGACAATAGTTGGAGAAAAAGTAGTCATTGGAGAAAAATCAGAGATAGGCCCATACGTAGCTGTAGGAGAACGTGCTATTTTAGGAAAAGAAGTCCATGTACAGAATTCAGTAATCTTCAGCGGAACAGAAATTTCAGATTTCACAACTGTACAGGGCGCAGTTATCGGTGAAGACGTGACTATAGGTAGAAAAGTGAAAATTGGAGAGGGATGTATGATTGGCGACCACGCTGTTATTAGGGATAACGTTACTCTCGCTCGGGAAGTAACTGTTTGTCCCTCAAGAGAGGTTACTGAAAGCGTGTTAACACCCAAATGTCTAATTTAAATCTGGTTTCAACTTCAACAAGTTTTCATTTAATAATCAACGATACCTATTAATGGTTGAAAGAATTCGCGTACATATTTTTTCGACACGCATTACCACGATGCAACGCATCTTCCCCACATCACCTTACCGATTATCTCTTGTTGCGAGTAGTAGGTGATAAATCTCATAAAGATGAATATGAGTAGAATAAAGATTAAGGAGATTATATTAAATGACTAAAATCCTCAAGTTTATAACTAAGGAGAAGTGGCATATCCGTTTCGTTCCATGGAAGAAATGTGAAACTGGAATTGCAATACAATGCGATGCGGAGTTTACTTTAAAAGAGTTCAAAGAATTTTACCTTGATCTTTGGAAGGCTATGTTCAAACGTTATGAGACAAACTTTCCTAACGATATCAAGCCACCATACAGCAGAGAAAACTTAGCTGAAATGCTTGGAGAGGAAGTTGAGGAGAAAATCTTTCTCTAAAAGAAAGCAGACACACATGAAAAGGAGATAATGAGGATGGGTTGGTGGAAACCTGGTGGAAAGTCTGCGGTATCGGACTTTCGATGGGCAATAAAGAAGACACATGAAGAACTTTTAAAGTTCCTTTACTTGCCGGTTATGTCTATACCAACAAAGACGCCTGATGTTTATGAGAATGTTGAAGTGAAAAAGAACGTTGCAATCACTATGCGCGACGGTGTTAAGCTTTACGCTAATATCTATAAACCAAAAGTTGAAGGCGCTCACACACACAAGTTTCCAGTCATATTGGTAAGGTTACCATACGGCAAAGATGAATATTACTGCCAAATGCCAGCTGTTGGAAAGTATTGGGCTAAGAAAGGATACGTGTGTGTTGTTCAGGATGTTAGAGGAAAATGGAGCTCTGAAGGTAAATGGGACCCATTTGTAAATGAGGCAAATGATGGATACGACACCCTTGACTGGATTGCCAAACAGCCCTGGTGTGACGAAAACATCGGAATGACAGGAGAATCTTATTTTGGCTATACTCAATGGGCAGTTGCCCCGTTAAACCATCCAAATCTTAAATGCGTTGTTCCCGGCACTACAGCTACGGACATTTACGGCGTGTGGATTTACAACAACAATGCCTTTTGCATACAAACTCTGGGAGAATGGGCATACAGCATGAA
>JGI2172J19969_10000555_pt1 | contig 16088 bp, 21 predicted proteins | sample DeeMarSWOR230_32_FD_19969 | JGI IMG/M metagenome (IMG submission 19969)
AATGTGCGATTCAGCTCATTTACAAGTTCATTTCTTGTTTTCATTTTGAGTTCTTTGACAGAGTACAATATCCAAGTTCGGAACGTTTCAAGTTTGCTCATTCTCCAATGTCTCTCAAATGGGACTTCATATTTTTCAAGATCTACATCCTCTCCTTTGATCGAGGCAAATGTTTCCTTTGACAATATTATTCCGTCTACTAGAATTCTCACAGCCACAAAACCGCCAATTAGAGCGTCCACGAAGTTTATTCCGAAAATCGAGAATATTGCACCTACGATGACCCCTGTAGCAACGTAGATGTGATTCTTCGAGTCAACCGACTGCGAGATAAGCGCTAAACTGCCATTTCTTTTGCCTACGAATCTTTGATACAAGAAAAGAAAGGTGGCAACTATGAGCGCAATAATTTCAGTTAAAATTACCAAGTAAGGCATAGCCAAAGGAGATAACGTTCCAAAGAAAGCTTCTGTAAGTGACATGATCGAGTCATAGCCTACACTAATTCCAGTAATAAACATCATCAACAGGACGATTAAGGTTCCCAAATTTTCTCTCTTAATTCTCATGCCTAACCAAACTACTGCAGCAGAAACGGTGTCGACTGCAGCATCAGCACCGTCAGCTAAGAGTCCAACACTGCCACCAAAAACTCCTGAAAAAAGTTTCAATGCAGCAAGAAAAAAGTCGATAACAACCGTGTTGCGAGCTGCAGCAGAAGGACTAAGAACTTGACTTTCAAGAATATCTGCACCCTTCTTTACACCTTTATCGAATTCTTTTGCTTTTTCTTCTCCTTCTCCACTGAGTTCGTACTTACCTCTTTGATTCATCCTTATGAAACCCTTTTCCTGTAAATCACAGCATTCCAATTTGATATCTATTTGTTGTTCACTTTTCTCCCGCTTAACTCTGCTCTGACGAACTGCTGCTGGGCGCCCCAACTTAGAAAAGAGACTAGAGACAATTCTTGTACCGAATTCTGTGCCAACCATCTCAAATTGAGAGACCAAAACAGATTTCATCTTCTCTAATTCATCAAGGTCAAGCGGACCCTCTTTCATCAAAGCTAGCAGAATGAGTTTGTTGAAGTCTCCATGGCGGCGTCTCTTCCTACTCAAACTTATCTCCAACCTACGCGCGCACTTACTTTCCCTTAAATTGAGGCTTTCTCTTCTCCAGAAACGCCATGACTCCTTCTCGGGCATCTTCTGTAGTTCCTACTAGCGCTTGTCCAGAAGCCTCGCATTCTAGAACGGAACTCAAGTCCATACTTAATCCTTTGTTCATTATCTTTTTGGCCATTCCAAACGCTGTAGTAGGGCCTTCCGCCAGTTGACTTGTCAACACACTCACCTCGTTGTCCAATTTTTCTGCTGGTACAGCTTTGTTTATTAAGCCCATTCTTTCAGCCTCTTTCGCATTCACCTTTCTTGCCGTGAAGATAAGCTCTTTCGCCTTGCATGCACCCACCAATCGTGGCAAGTGAAACAATGATCCACCATCTGGAATAAGTCCTATCTGACTGAAGATTAGACTAAACTGAGCATTTTCTGATGCAATAATCATATCAGCACTTAAGGCTAAACTACATCCGATGCCTACAGCAACACCATTTACCTTAGCTATCACTGGTCTTTCTAGATCCGTTATAGCAAGAATTACTCTGTGTGCCATTTGAGTCCAATGCCTGATTTCCATAGTTGCTCCTGCCGCTGCTTTCGCCATATCACCAACATCTGCACCGCTACAGAATGCACGACCAGCCCCTGTAATGACTAACACTCTTACGTTCCTGTCCTGGCTTACCTTAGTCATCACACTTCCTAGTTCCTCAATCATCTTTTCATTTATTGCATTCAATTTTTCAGGACGATTCAACGTCAATGTTGCAACGTTTTCTTTTCTTTCCAAGATTATGTGTTCGTAGTTCATCTAATTCTCTCCACCAATCAACCGAGTATGTCAGGAAGACTTTTTCTATTTTGCGTGTGTAGTTTATGTATGTCTGGTGTCTTGGAAATGTGATGTAAGAAAGGATTAGTAGAGCGTGTGTTTTCTTTTGTAGACTATGACTGTTAGTAGTGTTGCTAACCCTGTGAAGTTGTCTTTGTTAAAATCTTTGGTTCTTTCCACTCTTCTCTAAGTATACTGTAAAGAAGCATATCTCTCCACTCTCCTCTTGCAAACAATGATTTGCGAATTGTTCCTTCCTTCTTGAACCCAACTTTCTCTATGACCTTCCAAGAAGCTGTGTTTCTAGGATCAATATGAGCCTGAATACGCACGATGTCTCTTGAAAGAAACAAGTAATCAACCATAATCTTCACCGCTTCAGTGCAGTAGCCTTTTTCTCTCTCACTTGGAATCAAACTATAACCGATTTCTAAGAGTTTTCCTGCAGGAAAGTGACCTATTCCACCAATCTTGCTCCCATCTTTCTTCTCTATAATAAACCACTTTACTTCAGGAGGGAGTTTATCATACTCTTTCTCCAATTCTGATTTAGAATGTTGCATAAGCGGATTGTACGCACCAACATATTCAGGATCATTTAACCATTCTGTAACCAGTGGTAAGTCTTCTTTCTCCTGCACCCTCAAATTCACAACCTTTCCTTCAAGCAATCACAATCACTATTCACTAGGACTTCAGTTCCAGTTTTTATGACTTATGGAAGAGGCTCCAATTGAATTCATTTTCTCAGTAATGCGCACTTCATGCGTCTCAGTCAACCTCTCTCATGCCTCTTAGTTCTCTACAGCCTTTCTGTTGAAGTAACACTTCTAAATCCTAAAAAGAAAAAATGGGCAGTTATTTTTGGTCTTGCATTGGCTGTAACATAGCGAATTGATTTCCTTCGGGGTCGAGAGCAATTGCAATCCAGCCTACATTGGGGACCTCTTGTTTTGATTGTATGATTGTTCCGCCAAGAACCTCGATTTTTTTAATGTATTTGTCAATGTTCTCAACTGAGATGTAATTGACGGGCTTGAACTCTGGGCGTTCCTTCTTGTACATGCCTCCGTTTACTCATGCTCTCAAAGGCATCATTTTCTCATCTACGGGCACTGTTTCGATTAGCCAATACTCTATTGGCCCTGGGCTTTTCTCAATCTTCCAACCGAACAGATCTGTGTAGAATTTCTTCATTTTTTCCACGCTTTCAGCTGGAATCTCAAAATGCACAATTGTGTGATCCATCTTCACACCAATCTTCTTTTTTGACTATGCCTTCTTTTCGTGTTTTTCTTTCGGCGCTCCACATTTTGAGCATTTTGCCTGACGACATCTGCCTGTATATTCAGTTTTGCACTCTGTACATACCCATGTTGGCATCCCATCTCGTCCTCCACTCTCGTTGTTTTTGGAGACTGTTGATGCTGTACAGACATACTTAAGAGTTGTGCAAATGCTTTTAGTGAACTCGTTCTGCTTCAGTTCTGATCATAGCTTCGTTTGGAGTCATTTCAGGAACTTGATCTTTGACTTTCACAAGTGTGATAGCTCCAGTTGGGCAATGATAGGCACAAAGTCCACAGCCAATACATCTGTCCTCCAGGAACAGAATTCTCTCAGGCTCGTTATCATGAGAAGCATGATACACATTTGCTTCCATGGGACAGATGCGGACACATTTCTTACACATGTTGCAGAGTTCTTCATTTCTGTAAGGGATGAAGTTTGATTTTGCCAGAGCTCTAGGATTATGCAGTTTAGTTAAGCCCCTCAAGATGGCGCAAGCGCAGGTGCAGCAGTTGCAGATGAATTGGGGTCTTGTCTGGACGTTTGGTGTGGAATGCACCAAACCTGCTTTCTCCATTTCATCTAGCAGGTCCAATGCTTCTTCAACGGCTAGATATCTTCCAAATCCCCTCTCTACCATGAAGTCCGCGTAATAATCGAAGACCAGACAAGTTTCCAGGGGATGGTCACATTTCAGGTGTGTTCTACAAGCGCAGTTCATGACAGCAATTTTTCGAGCGGTCTTGATGAATTCAGACATCTTCTCGTAAGGAAAAATCATGTGTCCAGCGCTTATTTCCTTGTTAACAGTGATCGTCTTCTCGATGGGCATCACTCTAGACCAAGGGTAGTTTGAGGCGCCTAGTTCCATCCCACCGCCGTTCATGTAATATTTTTCGAAAAGTTGCGAGACTTTCCGTTTTTCATCAGAGTCGCGGCCAGAAGCGAAGTAAAACTCAAAGATGCCAGGGATCATTGGCATCAACGAGTATTTCACTTCACCACTACTCTTGCTGGTGAATCTGAAAAGCAAACCTCTTGAGACAAGACGATCAACCACTGGTTGAACCTTTTCTTGAGGGTCTCCTGTCTTTTCCACAATTTGATCCATTGTTTCGGCGTCTTGATAGGGAGCTTTAAAATGGGTTAGGAACTTTGCTTCTTCTTCAGTGAACAGCGTTTTGAGCATTTCCATCGCCTCTGGTGTTCTTGGAACCTTTATTGGCCACAAACTAATTTTTTCCCGCAGTTGCTCGTAAACGTCAGCTTTGGTCATGAACTCACCTCCGGTTAGGAACAAATCTCAAGGAATGATATCTAATAAAGCTTCTACTTTCCAGCGTCTAACAACTAGTTGAACTAATGCCTCTTAGCATAACATGGAAAAAACTAAAGCCTATTGTAGAAGAGATCAGAAAACAATGGAATGAACCAAGGATTTATGAGATGTTTGAATACGCCTACAATGAACTGCAGAAAAGATGGCAAGGACAACAACCAGCCTAGACCATAATCCTTCCTTTTTTCTATTATCGAATTTACACTAAAAACAAATATATGAAGTATAAGCAATGTTAATCATTCTCTGTGGTGGTAGATGTGCCAAGAGTCACTCATTTCGAGATAGATGCTGAAAAACCTGAAGAACTGACGAAGTTCTATGAGAAAGTATTTGGTTGGAAGATTGTGAAGTGGGAAGGACCCATTGATTATTGGCTGATCACAACTGGTGAAGAAGATGAACCTGGCATTGATGGCGGACTATCAAGAAGGACTGAAGGTGAGCCCAATACAGTCAATACAATTGAGATTACAAATATTGATGAATACATCAAGAAAGTCGAAGAGACTGGAGGAACAATAACTAGCCCTAAGCATCCTGTTCCAGGAGTAGGATGGATGGCATATTTCAAGGATCCTGAAGGTAACATTTTCGGAATGATGGAAATGGATGAAACCGCGAAATAGAACAAGTCTTTGGGTTCTGATGAAAAGAAGGGCATGAGTAAGAACTTTACCAACCTAAAACGATCCCAACTACTTTTTTCTATTATCAAGTTCACAAACGACTGCGTTATTCGACGAGTTCTGCTTTTATTATCTTCACTTATTGTAGCGGTCTGTCATTTTCGTCTGTTTCTACTTTTCCAATGCTGTCAACAACATCCATTCCTTCTATTACTTTTCCAAAAACTGGATGTTCAGTGTCTAGATGGTTGTTGTCTACGAGATTGATGAAGAATTGGCTGCTTCCAGTGTTTGGACCTTTATTCGCCATGGCAATTGTACCCCTATCATTTTTGTTATGATCTGTAAATTCATCTGATATTGTAGGTATTGATGGATCTCCATATCCTGTTCCAGTAGGATCTCCACCCTGAATCATAAAACCATCAATCACTCTGTGAAAAATAGTGCCATCGTATACTCCTTGTTGGACAAGTTTCTTGAAATTTCCCGTTGTAATAGGCATGTCATCGTACAACTCAATTGTTATGTCCCCCATATTCGTTTCAAGCATAACAATACTTGAACTGTTCTTACCATCGGTGTCGTCTTTTGGCCATGTAACGTATACGCCCATCACCAGCACAATCAAAAACAAGAAGATCATACCTAACACTTTGCTTCGAGACCATCCTTTGCTTTTTTTTGGTCCTCTTTCTCTTTTTAAGCGTTCGGCTTCTAAAGCCTTCTGACGTTTTAGTGCTGCTCTACGTCTTTTCTCTTTCAAGCTTTCTCTTTTCTTCTTTCCTATCATCTCCATGCCTTCAATCCCTTTAGGAAGCAGTACTTTTAGAAAAATGTTACTCGATTTCTAGACTTTGCTTTTTTTAGGACGTGTGGAAGAATCTCAATTCGATTCCAATTTTCCCAATAATGCGCATTCCATGCACTTAGTCAGGCTCTCTCCAAACCTCTTAGTTCTCTTCAGTTTCCTAGGATATTCATCAAGTCTTTTTTTGCCATGCTATGATAGCTCACCAGTTTTCCATCATAGACTATGCCAAAGACACCATACGGAGATGGAGACAATTTTCTCACGTCTTCTGAACTTTTCAATTCAACCACTTTTGTGTTAATGCTTAGTTCATTTGCCGTATCTGATGCTGCTTTTACAGCAGCGTCAATGTATGGACACTGATCTGAACGAATAATTGTAAGACCTTTTTCATGTGCAGTTAGCCTTTCATCAAAATCTCCTGAAAAAGATGGAGATGGAGCATTGCCGAATTTCTTAACCATCAATGTGAATGGTGGATGTTTGTCGACAGATTCGAAATTGTGTTTTAGAAAGAATTCCTTCCCAACTAGCCAGTTTCCTTCACTTGTTACAACTGCCACTCCTTTCATTTCTGTCTTTTTTGCATCTTTTATGCACTCGTTAAGCAGAAGAGTGGCATAGCCTTTGCCTTTGCTCTTTCCAGCTACCCAAATACAGTGTATTAACATATACCCTTTAGCGTTGACAGCTCTCCATCCAAATTCTCCGGGAGTATATTCAATGAATCCTCTGCCTCCTTGCCGAAGATCAAGCATTTTGATCTTCAAGCCTTCATCAAACCTATCTCTAAGCCATTTCAGTTTTCGTTGATATCCTTCAGATTTCCTTTTACTCATATAACAGAAAAATCCCTGTTTAGACACATTTTCACTATTGACTTCAACCATATTCATTGAGCATCATCTCGCAACCTTCTACAAAGCCCTAACTCACCTGCGACTTTACGCATGCTCCTATGAGGATCATAATACCAAGTGCGTGATGTATTATTCATACTTTCTTGATAGGAAAGTACAGGTACAGATTATCTTTTTCGATATCTTGGAATTCTTTTAAATAGAATTCGTGCATGGCGCCTGCCTGTTCATAGCCTTCCTTTAGCAAAAACTGCTGGACCACAAATTTGTAAGCTTCTCCATAGGTTGCCATCGTACACGCAATCACCGCGTACATTTGTTCAGGGACATCCCAAATGATCCATCCTTCTGGCGGTTTCGTGCTAGGTTCAACTTCCCACCCAGCCAGGTATTTTCCTTCTTTCTTCCAAGGAGCTAAGTATTCATCAGTTACGCTCATGAGCCCCCAAGCCTCCTGATCGGACTTGACGAGGTCCTTAATTCCATCAAATTTGTTGTAGGCTTTGTTCCATAATGGTTTAATCCATTCGGGGCCTTTATCAGCATCACCACGTCCTTCAATTCCAAGCACGGAGAAAGCAGATTTAGGTATGATCTGAACTTTCATGTGAATACCGCTTTGAAGAGAAATGGAAAACAAACCATTTCTAACTCTTACAGCTTTTGCCTCCAGCGCGCGCCTTCCATCCGCTCATCAAACCTCCACAATCGCACGCGCCACACTAGACTTCGTCTAAAACGATGGCGATGTGTTTTCCAGCATCGCGCGCGCTGATGAAATCGAATTGTGACTACCTCAAGTTTTTAGTTTAATTGCTATTTTCTTTCCGAAATCTTTGCATTTGGGAACCTCTCCTTCTACGAGAGGTCCCTTCATCTCTTGAACCTTGATTGATAATCCGGGAGCTATCCTTTTCAAACCGGGAACCTTCTCATTTATCCTCTTTTCCATTTTCTTCACTGCTTTTTCGAAGAAGTAGTCACTTCTTTTTCCAAGGTATGTATCAAAGACGGCAAACATTTTTTCTTTTAAGGAGAGCTTGCCAAGTTTGTCGATAAACTTCTTAACGCCCTTTGTTGGTCCACCAAAATGATTCGGAGAGCCTATCAAAATCGCATCATAGTCGGTAACCTTGTCCGGATCAACTTCTTTAATCTCACTAATGTCGATTTCTATTCCTCCAACTTCTCTCATACCCTCCTCAATTGTTTCCGCTACCAGCTTGGTGTTGCCAAACTTTGACTCATAAGCAACAATAACCATCGTCATAATGTTCATCGTCCATTATGTCTTCGACTCCAGTTTTTATGACTTATGGAAGAAACTTCAATTGAATCCTTAGCGCGCGCTAGAATCGTTCAGTCTAGGTGGTTTGATTTTGTGGATAGTACACTCTATCCAGAAGTGAAGGAGGTTCTGTCTGAGCTCAAACAGAGAGGGTTGAAGTTGGGACTCATAAGCAATGGCTATGAGGAGGAGATCAACCTCATTCTTGAAAAGGCATATCTTGAGAAAGCAACTTTTGACATAATAGTCGGAGTGGACACAATAAGGCAAACTAAACCTAACCCAGACATTTTCAAGTATGCTATCAGCAAACTGAATGTCAAACCAGAAGAGGCAATGTTCGTTGGAGATAATGTAGAAGCTGACTATGAGGGAGCTGAGAATGCAGGCGTACATGCATTGTTAATTGATAGAACAGAGAAGCAGCAAAGTGACCTGAAGACAATCAAAAACCTGAAAGAGCTTCGTTCTCAAATTGACTGAGATTTCTTCCACAAGTCATAAAGCTTGGTGCTGTGGTCTATTTTCTTCTTTAGACTTGACTACCAGTAGTGTCGTTATCATGAATGATGTTTTGAAACTAACTCTGACTCAGTGAAAGGTAGAATACATACCAGTTTTCTTTTGCTAAAAAGTCTTCTTTGTAGCCACGTTTACGGCATATGGCTATAGCAGCAGGGTTATGTGTATAGTACACAATTGAGTCATAACCTTGCTTCTTAATGAAATCTTCGAAGAATTCAAAGAACCTTTTACCATAACCCCTCCCTCTGTGCTTCTTCGTTAGCCAAATTTCGTGAAGCTCGACAAAGTCTTTCTTTCCTCCAAGAAGCCCTTTGAGAATCTCCTTATCTTCCTTGTCTCTAGGATCCCCAATCCTATGCTCATCAGTGTTTGATGCGTGCCAGATGGCATGACCAATGATCTCATTGTTTTCTCTCCAGACGATAAGATGAGATGGATCTCTGACAATGCCTTCCTCTACAACACCAAGCTCTCCTACATTGACATCTTGCAGCCCAAGAGTTTTGTAGTAACTGTGAAGATCTCCAAGTGTCTTGTAGTATCTCTTGAACTGTTCTAAGTTGCAGCCTACAACGAACTCCAAAAGCATGCCCTTCTTAATTCATTTGTCAGATTCTTTTAGTATCCTCTTGAAGAATATCTCCCCTATCCCTCCCTCATTTATGCCAGCAATGTATCCACATCCCTCAAACCCAATTTTTCTATGCCACATTTGAGGTTCTGGCTCATTTGCTTGTGAAGAGCTATACAAGACCTTATGCCCTTGTTTGAGCAGGTGCTCTTCCAAGAACTTAATCATAGCAGTCCCTACCCCTTTCCTCCTATACTTTTCGTTGACACCGATGACACTCAAATATGGTATTTTCAGCCACAAATATTCTGTACGTAGGTATCCAACAAGTTTGCCATCAACTTCAGCAAGGATTACAGCGTTTTCTTCTATCTTTCTCTTCACAACAGCCTCACTACCATGTTTGAAATCAGACTTGATACAAAAATCCAAATCCTTTGATTCAGCAAATCTTACATTAATAGATATCTTTCGTTGCATGCTCTTCCTTCTCTTTCTTATTAACTAATAAATCATTTCAAATCGTACTAAAGATTAGCGCGCGCGTGAATGTATGTGCTACTTATCTTTCAGTTTGACAATTTTGCAGCATCTTCGTTCCAAATGTCCCATCAAATCTATGCCTGCTTTGGCTCTCTCCTCTTCTTCTTCGAGATACTTTTGAAAGCCTACTTGTTTGACACGTTCGTAATTCTTAATAACAAATGGATACCAATCTCGATGATATTCTGTGTGCTTGCACGTGAGATAATCATCGCAAAGAAGACAGCTTTCAAGCTTCTTTTCGGACGCGCATTTTCTGTTTTCGCAAGGTGCGCCTCCACCATTCAGACACATAGGGCACTGTGCGTTAGAAAACCACTCCAGACCTTTTCTGAACTCTTCAAAGCTGAAAGATTTGACTACCGAGCTGACCCAGTCATAACGAACAGTGTCTATGAGTCTTTTCAACTCCCCCGCAATCATCTTCACTCTTCCATTCCCATTCGGGCATTGACCACAGTAGACGCCACATATTCCGTATTGATAGTTTTTTCCTTCCATTTTAAATCACCGTTATAACTGAAGACAATACATGATACTGATAAAAATAGTATGTGCTAAAGCGCACTAAGTCTACCTCTTTTCAACCTCTTACTTCTTTACAGCCTCTCTATTTGAAGTAACACTTCATAACCTAGCTGTTGTTCATGTTATTATTCCCTACCTATGTTTGCATTCTCCCATAAGTCATAAAAACAAACGCGCATAATACGAAAAGAGGGAGAACTAGAATGCCGAAGAGTTTTTCTTGGATGGATTTCGTTCCAGTGACTCTCGTGAGCATTCTTTTTATCTCGCAGATCATCGTTGGCATCTTTTTACTGTCTGACGTGTCTCAAATTGAGATTTTAGCGTATGTTGGAGTGGGGCTTTATGTTTTTTCGGGTCTGGTTTTTGGTTGGCTTCCAGTAATTGAGTTTCGTAAGAAAGGTGGAGTAAGAAGGGGAAAAAGTTACATTAATACTACTAAACTTGTCGATACTGGGATATATTCTATTGTTCGACATCCACAGTTTTTGACTTTTATGCTGTGGGCAGTTGCTGGTGTGCTGCTTTTCCAACATTGGATTGTTGTACTGTTAGGTATTCCTATTTTCCCGTTGACGTACGTTGATTTGATCAGAGCTGATAGAGATGCGATTGAGAGGTTCGGAGATGACTACAAAGCCTATATGAAAAAGGTTCCAAGGGCAAATTTTCTGCTCGGAATAATACGGCGTTTCAGAAAGAGTGAGTGATTATGTTGAATGCAGAAGCTGCTCATTTAGGCTACTCTTGGAAACGTGACCCTCTGTTTTGGGCGTATAGTATTTTGATGTTCTTGCCAATCATACTGGTCTTTGTTTCCTATAACTATTACAGCCTCGATCTTCTTGTGTATGCTGGTTGGATTCTGCTGGTGTTCAGCGTTGTCGTCATCTTGTTGGCTGGTGGCGAATTCCGAAAGAGGGGTGGAGCCCCAAAGGGAGAAAGCGTTGTTCACACAACGGTTCTAGTTGATAGTGGAGTTTACGCTGTTGTTAGGCATCCGCAATATCTGGGTTTCATGCTTTTCGTCTTTGCACTGGTTCTAATGTCTCAACATTGGCTGAGTGTGATTTCTGGAGTTCTGGGCTCTGCTTTGTTTTACAGAGACGTGCTGAGAGAAGAGCAGATGAGTGTTGTGAAGTTTGGCGATGATTACAAGCGATACATGGAAAGGGTCCCAAGGATGAATTTTTTAATTGGCATCCTACGACTATTGCGACGGAGAAGAAAGCAGTCTGAGGTGCGCGCGTAAATCTATGTCCAAAGATTTGTATTCCGAGATAGATCGAGATCGTTTCAGAGCGATTAAGCAAGTACGCAAGAAAGGCCTTTCGGCTGCTTCCTGAGCTGGATAAGCCACGCATACTTGATGTCGGTTGTGGTTCAGGTGTTCCGACCCTTGCGCTAGCAAAGCTGAGTAAGGGCGAAGTAGTAGGACTAGACATAGATCAATCCCTCCTCGATGAACTGAATAGAAAGATTGAGGTAGAAGGCCTTTCAAATCACGCGCGCGTCCCCTCTGGTGTTAATGGTCAACGGAGATCTAGAACTCAGAAAAAGAGCACCCACCAGCAATCAATAGAACTAAAAAGCAGAGCGCGCGCTTAACCAACTGAGTCTCCATGTGTTCTTAAGAACTTTTCAGCTTTTACTCTTGTAGCTTTTCTAGAGTTGTCTCGTTGTCTTTTGGCAAGCGAAACCATTTCTTCTGTATTATTGATCTGATTAATGTATTGACTGAAAGATAAGATGACTTTGCCTAATAGGATGTTCCTGCATTCTGAAGTTCTGTATTCTATTTTTTCAACTCTCAGAAGTTCCTTTGTAATTTTGTTTTGGAGGTGTGGCTTAGCTCTTGCAATTTTGCCTGAACTATCGATTACATGTCCAGCCGTAATCATACTGTCATCTGCAAGAAGAGCATAAAACTTGTTGAAGATTTTATCAAACTTGTTTTCTGTATCGGCTGAAGATAAGTTTCCAATCACATCTACAGCTATCCATTTAAGGATTTTATTCTTACTGTTAAGAAGATTTATGAAGAAATCCATTTTCGAATACAGCATCTCAGGATTTTCTTCGCTTATGATCCTCAGTATTTTTGCGGACTTGAATCTTATTCGTGTGTTTTCCGAAGATATCCCATTGAAGAGTTCAGGAAGCAAACGTAGATTCTTTATCACGCTTCGCGCTACATGTTCGGCCTTGATTTCTTTCTTACTAAGCATATTTGAAATGCTCAAATTTTCATTCTCCTCTCTCAAACAAGTTTCTAACTTCAAATTTATAACGAATTTGAATTTTTATAAGACTTCTAGATTCTTGTTTAGAAAGTTATAAACTCAGAAAGGTTCATACTAGTTAGAAAAACAGAGAAATCCAAAATGAAAAAAGAAACCCAAACCAAGACAAGGGACACGGTGACCTTGCCCTGTGGCTGCATATATGAAGATAAAGGATGGCTATTGGTTCGCGTATATGAATGTGAACGGCACAAGCGAAAGCGAACAAGAAAGAGACCGTACAGACCTAAAGCCGAATGTGTAAGACCTTAGAAAAATTTGTTTTTTCTTTCGATTTTTCCTTATATACTAAACTTAGATAAATTATATATAAAAAAATTTTCAAAAGAAAAGTCGAGCGGTATAAATGCCTATTTGCGTTCTGGAAGTTTCGAACACGTTCCATCAGAAGTTCTGTAAACTGCCAGTCGTCCAACAGTTTCCCAGTTGTCACGCGCGCTAAGGACGGACCGTTTGGACTTCAGTTGAAGTTTCTTCCATTTTTTCTATGTCCCGTATGTCAGTGAATAACCATGAGATGGTGAATATCAGTATCCCTGAGAAGGCACATCCAAAGAAAAGGTTAGCTGTTCCTACAATCTCTGCTATTGGTCCTGAGATTATCATTCCAAATGGACGTGCAGCATTCGACAGTGCCATATCCACTGAATTCACTCTGCCTTGTATTTCCATAGGAACAACAGTCTGAATTATCGTCATATACAACACATTAACCACTGGTATACAGAAAAGCATAATCAGACCTCCTATTGCCATGAACCAGATTAATCCAGTTGGAGTATACGCTACAAAGGCGTACACCAAGAAAAAGATGTATATGAAAAGTGCGATCATAGTCATTTTTTTCTTCTTGAACCCTTTGATCACTGACATCAATAATCCTCCGGCGAGCATCCCCGCTTGTACAAGCGCAAAAACGAAGGCTAGGTCTTCAACGCCTCCGAAGTGATCAAACTTCACAAAATAAGGAAGCAGAGTATCTAAGGGTGCAATCAAAAAATTCAACGCAGTCGACAGAATTATGAGCGGCAAGAACCCTCTTGCATTTCTGATAAAAGCAACGCCTTCGCCAAATTCTCTTCTGAAAGAGGTCTTTTCTTGTTTCTTTCGTACAGAAGGTATACTGATGTATAGAAGAGGAACTATTGCTATTAAGAAGGTGACTGCATCAATCCACAGTATTTGATCAATTATCCAGAATTCCAGCAAAAGAGCTGCAACAATTGGTCCAACCAAGTTAACAGCACCCGTGAAAAGGAAATTCAAACCGTTCATACGACTCAGACTTTCTTTAGGTACCATTGTTGGTACGATAGCTGATACAGTTGGCATATGAAACGCTTGAAACACTCCTCTCAAACCAAGTAACACCAAAACTAGCCAGATAGAAACAATATTCGACCAAAACAGGAAGATCAAAGCCACAGTAGTCAAAGCCTGCAAGAAATCCACAGTACCGATCAGTCCTTTCCGATTCCATCGATCCGCAAGTACCCCAGCAATTGGAGAAAAAATTACCATAGGAGTGAAACCAACAAGAGAAGCAATTGACAAGTACACCGCACTTTCTGTTTGCACTGTTATCCACCATATAATGACAAAACCAGCGATAGACGATCCTAGCAGAGAGATTAATTGTCCAGACCAGAAAAACAGATAGCCTCTAAATGTTGTCTGATTCGCTTGAGTTTCCATGTTCTTACTTCCACAGACAATCTTGCAAAGTAAACTAGCATTGGATATCGTAGTTTAATGTTCTGGGAAAAAGTGCTCAGTATGGTGGTCACATCTTCGCTTCGTAAAGGTCAAAATAGAATTTCCAAAAATTGACTGATTTGGAATTAGAAAATAGAAAATCAAAGTGTAAGTACACTTATCGAACAGTCATGGAGGCTATGTACAACGAGGTTGGGTAGATAACAAGGATTTCCTGCGGATGAAATAAATAGTTGATCAGTCAACTAGAGTGGGTTAAGAAGATGTCTAGTATTGAAGTACTAAGATCACAAGACGAAAAATATAGAATTAGACCATTGGCGATCACAGAATCAGAATGTCCTATGCCGGGAATGACTCATCTATCCGGGTTTGGAGAAACAACAACTTCTACTGGTTATATTTGGTACATTGAAGGACCGAAAGAAAACATCATTGTCGACACTGGCGGGAAGGCTGAAACACTCAGCATGCTTGGGTTCCCAGCGAAGGACATACAAAGCCCTGAAGAAGCTCTTGACAAGCTTGGATTGAAGTGTGAGGATGTGGATATAGTAATTCAGACACACTTGATGTTTGATCATTTCGAACACGCTATGAAGTTTAAGAACGCAAAATTTGTCGTCCAGAAAGGTGAGTTGGAGTATGCTCGAAATCCACATCCACTTATGCAGTATTTCTACATGCCTACACAAAACTTGTTAAACAAAGTGGACTTCGATGTTATAGAGGGAGACAAAGAAATCGTCAAAGGAGTACAGGTCGTACTAACACCCGGTCACAGCCCAGGCTCCCAGTCAGTTGCAATAAAAACAGAAAAAGGGATAGCAGTAATCACTGGTTTCTGCTGCATCAAGAAGAACTTTGAAGAAGGAATATGGCCCGTGACTCCCCCTAGCATTCACATAAGCGCTACTCAGGCTTATGACAGTATGTTGAAAGTCAAGGAAATTGCTGACATTATAATACCATTACATGAATCAACATTTGCAAGCAAAGAGATAATTCCGTAGAAACTATTCGCGAAATCAAAACTCATGCTTCTTCTTTATAATCCCTGCTTCTCCTTCAACCTCAACAAAATATTTGAAAGATTAAAACCCTAATTCACGTGTCTTTTCAACCAGTTCTTTGTCCAGATACAACACAACATTTCGTAAATGAGTCATTTTGCATTCGCATCTTATTGCGTTCGGAGGGGGATGGAAGGTTCACTGTTATAAGTTTGGTGCTTTGAATATAACGCTTGATTTTGAAAAAAGAGTGTGCGTCTGTACAAAGGTTAATAAACAGTACTGTCATAAGAATGGTGAAGCAGTTAGGCTCCGAAAAAGGTAGAACGGCGCAGAGAGTTTTACGGTTTTTGGACAATTCTAACTGACTATTCAATCGAGGTAACAGGATGCCATACGGATTCGGAGCTAGTAAACCTAGATCCGATGTGAAGAAACCAGTTGAACTCGATGAAGAATACGAAGCCGAAATTGAAGATATAAGTAGGAAAGGCGACGGTATCGCAAGAGTCGAAGGCTTTGTTATATTTGTGCCAAACACTAAACAAGGAGAACACGTGAAGTTCAAGATAACGAGAATCGGAAACAGGTTCGCAACTGGAGAACTAATACAAGCCTGATCAGTGGATGCTGAAAATGAAGAATCTTGAAAATAACAGGTGAGATGTTAGACAATGCCTAGAGACCCAGTGTGCGGCGTGATTCTGGACGAA
>JGI2172J19969_10000559_pt1 | contig 16047 bp, 18 predicted proteins | sample DeeMarSWOR230_32_FD_19969 | JGI IMG/M metagenome (IMG submission 19969)
TCGGCGCTCCCTTAACCTACACAATTCATGACAAAGGCTTATCCACAATGATTGACTGGCACGACCGAGACGTTTACGGAAAAAGCTTGCCATATGGACAGAAGGCTCAGATGTACCGTCTTAGAAAATGGCAGCGGCGCATAAGAGTTTCAGATGCAACAGAACGCAACCTCGCCTTTGCGCTGTCGGAAATCACAAAGATCGCTAACAACCTGAGCCTTCCCAAAAACATACTTGAAACAGCCTCAGTCATCTACCGGAAAGCCGTCAAAGAACGACTGATACGAGGAAGATCAATTCAAGGCGTAACCGCCGCAGCAATATATTTGGCTTGCAGGCAATGCAGACTAGCCAGAACATTAGAAGAAATAGCACAAGCCTCAACGATGAACAAGAAAGAAGTCGGCCGCAGCTACCGATTCCTAGTCAGGAAGCTTAACACACACGTGGCGTCTGTTAAGCCAAGCCAGTACATAGCCAAATTTTCAAACCAGTTAACGATGCAAGGAAAGACGGAAGAGATAGCCTACAAGATTTTGACGACTGCAAAAGAACTTAAACTTACGTCTGGTCGTGGGCCCACAGGTATGGCTGCTGCAACATGTTATATAGCTTCGATATTGACGGGTGAAAAGAGAACGCAGAGGGAAGTGGCTGAGATAGCGCAAGTGACTGAGGTTACCATTCGAAATCGTTACAAAGAACTCGTTGAACGGTTGATGTTCCAGATGATTCTTTAATACGCGCGGAAAAAACTCCCCTCTTTTTGCATAAAGCATTAATGATGTTAATAATGCCCAAGATTTCCGCTTCCGCATTTTCGGAATTACCTTAGCTAAGTGTGAGACTTGAACCAGTCAACAGCTGCTCCGGCCGCCTTTTTACGATCCAAGGTTCGGTGTAGACATCGAGATGGCTGCAAGGCAAAATCTTGATGGACTTAGACTGTTCTTTTGCAGTTCACCAAAAGAACCTCAATTCTTCGTTTTCTGATCTTTTTCAGTGAACCTCTAATCAACATGGTTGTTAATTGTCTTTTGAATATTTTTTGCAAAAAAAGAGTTTAGAGGTTGTTTGGAGGTTCTTTCATCGGAATCCCCTAAAAACAACATACTAAAATTGGTGCGCGCGCTCCACTTGAGATTACTAAAAAGGCTGTATATTTTCCCGATTTTGAAAAGCAACCAGCGCGCATGCACATTGAGCAAGGAATTCAGTCTGCATCTTCCATAAATTTCTTTATAAGCTTCATAATTCGACGAGTTTTTAGACTGTAAAAGACCCATTTTCCTTCGCGCCTATCCGTTACTAGTTTTCTTGCCTCCAATATGCCCAAATGATGAGAAGCTGTTGGTTGGGTCAAACTCAATGCAACCATAATCTCGCAAACACACATATCCCTGATGTCAAGAAGCATCAAGATTTTCAACCTTGTCACATCAGCGAGTGCCTTAAACAATCGGCTTTGCCTTTTGACCTCATCCTCTTCAGTCATTTCGCGAACAAGACGCTTGAGCTCTGCAGCATACTTTGAAACATCTTCAGCTGGACAGATTCCCGATTTTACTAAACGCTCGAGCCTTTTGCTTACCTTTGGCTTCTGTTTAATGTTCATGACATCACCACGTAGATTTGATATCAAAATATTTAAATATGTTTTCCTTTCTTCTTTCATATTAACAAACTTAAATACGTAGATTCCAACCATATCACTCACTGAGGAATCCAAGCATGGTTGAAGAAGGTCGCGAGCTCGAAATATTCGAGAAGTATCTCGCAGCATGGGTAGTCCTATGCATGTTATTAGGACTATTTTTATCACAATATTTCCCAGTTTTAAGTGTTGCAATCGACAGCATGCAGATCAGTGGAATATCAATCCCTATCGGAATATGCTTGTTTTTGATGATGTATCCAGCTCTCTTGAATTTGCAGTTGGCTGAATTGAAGAAGTTAATACGTAACCCTAAGCCGATCTTCCTGACACTAATCTCGAATTGGATCTGGGCTCCGCTGGTAACTGCTTTTCTGGCTTATCTATTCTTGGCCAATCGTGATCAATTGATTGTATCCTTAATACTGCTAGGGTCTAGTCCATGTACAGCCATGGTCTTAGTATGGGGAGCTCTCGCAAACGGAAATCAAGAGCAGAACGTTATTAACACTAGTCTGAACACGATAACAATAATGTTCCTATATGTGCCCATTGTTTCGTTGTTAACCGGAATTCAAAACATCCAAATTGACATGACCAGTCTTCTGATATCCGTGTTTGTTTTTATCGGAATTCCTTTGGTTCTAGGTTATGTCTCGAAGAAGTACATAGTAAGTAGAAATGGCGAGAATTGGTTCCGTGATGTCTATAGACCAGCAGTGGGAAAAATAGCGATACTTGCTCTTTTGGCAACACTGATTGTGTTATTCTCTTTGAATGGGCATGTACTAATACAACATCCCGAGGAGATGATACTCGTTTCCATCCCGTTGCTGTTAGGTTTCGTCATAGTTGTCGGACTCAACTTATTCGTCACTAGGTTTGCAGGTCTCCGATATAGAGAGGCGATAATCTCCGTAATAATAGGTTCTTCCAGCCACTTCGAAATCGCGATTGCAACTGCTATAAGCCTTTATGGATTAGGCTCACAAGCTGCACTAGGAACAACAATGGGCTTATTCTGGGAGGTACCAGTCATGCTCAGTCTGGTTTATCTAGGCAAGAAATTGAACCATAAAGGATTTTGGAAAGAATGAATGACAGACGTGTGCGAGTTCTTTCCATTTTGAACATTCTCAAGATCATTTCGGACTGCAAGTAAGGAATGAGCAAATCGCTGAAAATGAGCATCCTCTAAAAGAAATGTGCGCGTGAAAGAGGGTCTTCTGATAAGTATGCTGCCTCAAAATTCTACATTCACAATCTATTATTAGGACCACTGAAGAAAAGAAGAAATTGGATTTAAAATAGGTCAGAAACATGTCAACAAAAGTGAAAGACGTTATGGTTAGAAAGGTTAGAACAGCGAATTCAGAAGAGACCATCTTAGATGCCACAGAAATAATGAATCAATACGAAATCGGCTGCATGGTGATCACTGAAAATGGAAAACCTGTTGGCATTATGACGGAAAGGGATATACTGAAAAGAGTAGTCTCCGAAAGGAGGGACCCAGCTAAAACCAAATTGTATGAAGTTATGTCAAAGCCACTTGTGACAGTAAAACCTCACATAACAATAACAAGCGCCGCACGAATAATGATCAAACAGAAGATCAAGAAATTGCTTGTAACAAATGATGGCCAACTAATAGGTATATTAAGCCTCACGGATCTAATTCCGTTGCTAAGAGAATATGGGATAACAAATAAAATTTCTCTGAAAGACGCTCCAAAACGTGTGAAAAAGGTTTTTGACATATATATTGATTCCACAAAACAGAAACGCAAAAAGTGTCCATTGATAATTTTGGGAGGAATGCCAATTAACTGTTTGGGGCCAAAATGCATGTGGTACGATACGGATGGCTGCGTTTTCCTAAAGCGCGTGCGGTAAGGCGTTGTTGCCAGTCAAGTGAGACAAAGAATCCAAATGAAAGTAAACTTCGAAAAAATTGTGGGTATAACCTTTCTTATGTTCCTAAAGTGTATGTGGGCTCCACTACACTTCTAAACCAATCAGTATCTCAACAGTCTTTTTCACGAAATAGGAGCATTTTTCATCACGCACGTTTAACTTTCGTACTCTCTCCAGTTCTTCGGGATCAGTTAAATCATATCCAATGAGTTCTCTACAGAAGGGGCTGCCACATGCTTTCACAAATTGTTCATAGAATTTTTGAGCCAGTTTGTATGCCTTTTCTTTTTCTTCCAAGATTGGCTTATTTGTTCCATGCTTTAACCCAATGGCCATAATGGCACCTGTCAATGCTCCGCACAGTGAACCGCATCTTCCGATCCCTCCTCCAAAAGCTGTGGCTATTTTTGGAATTAACTTGTTTTCGCAAATGTCATAGTATTCTTGCATGGTTAGTAAGACGGTTTGAGCGCAGTTGTAGCCTTGTTTGAAATGGTTTGCTGCTTTTTCTGAGAATAGGCTTGTTTGTTGTTTCATGGATGGTCTTTCCCCTTTTTGAGCACTTTGATTCTTATGGAATGTATATGCGGCTGCATTTTATAGGCGCTTCTGGTTTTGAAAGAGCGTGTACATTAAAACTTAACCTCTCTTCTCTGCTATGAAAAACATCTGAGAGCTTCGCCCTCCAAACCTCGTTTCCTAAAGTTTTGTTCTCTCTGCCAACAAGAATTATAGTTTTCTTCACAAAATGTCCTAGTCAAAGTATCCTAGCCAAAGCAAGTAGATGATGTTTTAGGCGGGCGCGCACATGAATTGTGTCGACCATGTTCTTGATGCTCTTTACCTTTGAAAACGTTCTAGACTAGTTCTACGTGGGTTACACAAGATTTGTATATTCAATAACACTAAGCGCGCGCAAAAGCCTTTCACTGTGAGATCTCAGCCCTGTCTGGAAAGCCTCTCCTTTCATAACTACCCAGAAAGTCATAATCCATAAGCTCTACGTGATTAAGCAGATAAATCCATTTGTATCCCCACTTACCAGGAACTACTAGGCGCAGTTTCTGTTGTAATAGCTCATCGTCTTTCTCGTAGGCTAGAATTACATCTTCGCTCACGGCAGTAGTTATCGTCAGATCTGTTGTAAAACCATCCTCAGCATAAAACGCTACCTTCACAGCTTCAGGGAAAACTCCAGCTTTTTCCAGTATAAATCCGAGCGTCACTCCAGTCCAATTCCCAGAATCAACAAGAACCCCTGAACCCCCTGGAGAAGGCAAGCAATAGAGTTCAGCGTTAATTGTGCGCCTAGGCATCGTCAACATCTCTGTCAAGCTAAGATTCAGAGGACGTCGAACCAATCCATCAACCAACAACCTCCACTCTGAGTATTCAACGCTTGCGTTCTTGCCCGGAATAAAAGGAGATTGAGAAAAAAGAAAATAAGCAGTGACTATTACGACAATTGTAACAGCGACCGGGATTTTCCAGTTCATTTCACATCACTAAAACATAATGACATACGTCATAATTAATCTTTCGTTATCACCTTAGTTTGTGCGAACTTCCACAAGAAAGCCATCAGGCACATCTTACACAACCACACATTACCTTCTGGAGGAGGCTGTGAAGCTTTGTGGAGAGATGGACATCAGATCCTTTGTTTAGCTTTGTTTAGTTCTCCTGATGCTTCTCACAGTATCATGCCGCTTTTCAAGAATAGAGAGAATTAAAATTTAATCCCACACGTACTTTTTGTTTCATGGATTCTCATCCGATTTGACGTTGAGCAAAACACAATTAACAAGCATCAGTATTAAAGTTGTTTGATAGAGGTTGAAGAAGCAGGGAACAAGACTGTTCTCATGCCCATTCTGCGGCGCCCCTCAAAGAAAGGTAATTCCACCCAATGCTGTGCAGATAAAATGTCAATATTGCGGAGGGACGATACTAGTTCCGCCGTGGATGAGTGGTCGAACATTCCGATGTCCCAATCATCCTGACAGGCTGGCTGTCGGGATATGCAACGACTGTGGAGAAAGTCTTTGTGGGGAATGCCTTCACGTTTATACTCTCAACATAGAGGGTGTTAGAGTCATTCTCTATTTATGCCCAACCTGTCTGAGAAAAAGACATGCCGAAAAGGCTAACACAGCAATTTATCTTGGCATTTTCTTTCTATTATTTGGGATATTCTCAGCCCTCATTCTGGTATCACTTGGCATCCTGATCATCATCATGGGAATAGGATTGATAATTTACGGAGGCTCAAAAAGAACAGAAACGCCTAAAAAACCGACAATCAATGATCTACGAGTTGAGAAGGAAAAGAGGGAAGCCGAACTCTCGACTACAGAGAAAATCGATACTGAAGAAATTTACAACAAACTCTTAACACAATATACAGATCGTTGGGGCGTCCAAACTGGAATTGAACTTCTCAGAAGCGAAATAACGGCATACACAGCACATGGAGTAAGCTTCCCGGAGGCAGTCAAAAAAGTATATCAGCGACAAGAAAAGAAAACTTCATAACAAATATGTCTCTCGCCAACAAGTTTTGAATCAGAACGGGGCTTTGTCCTTCTTACATTTGGTTGTCGACTTTCATAACGAGCCCGCGCGAGTCACGCCAACTGAATGGCTGACAAGTCTAAGCTGGTGCTGAAAGGCGCGAACCGTGAGAGACATGATGTTGAAAATTGGAATTGCAGATTCAAAAATCGAGCAGTTCATATCAGGTGGCTCAAAGAAATATTGGACTTATACTAGAAGTGAGAAAAATGTCCATGAAAATCTTGGAGAAATACATATCTCCAAGGGCTCTACCCGAAGAGCTGATAGTGGGCCGAGTCTCCTGGATGCCTACAGAAGATATACGTGAAATACAAATAGTGTGTGTGAGATTGAAATTTAATTCTCTCTAAGCGTACTAAATTGATTCTTCACAAACCTGTTCAATAGTCAAACTCAGACATGAATTTCATGCTTCAAATAATCAGTTTTTTCTATCACGACCATCTGTTCACAACGCTTTAGTCTACTTCGTTGTTCACTCTTTGTATCAATCGTGGTGTTGTAATGTCTATTTTGTACTGCTTGCATGTTTCTAAGACTGTTCTCTTGAGGTTGGCATCAATTTCTGGAAGACGTTTTATCTGATTAACGAATACATATAAGGTGTACTCGACCGCGAAATCTTGAAAACGGGTAATCCAAACATAAGGTTTAGGTTCTTTCAGAACTCCTGCTATTTTGCCTGCTGCTTCTAACAGAGCTTTTTCCACTTGCTCGGAAGCTAGTTCGTATCCAGCAGTTATTGAACAACTTCTTCTTACTACAGTCTTTTTTCCATAATTGTCTATCTCTGATGTTAGTAATTCCTGATTCGGAACCGATATCAGAACGTTGTCAAGCGTCTTCATTCTTGTGTAAATCAAATCTATGGCAATCACATCTGCAAACTGACCTTTAAAAAGTATCCTGTCTCCAATCTTAAAGGGCCTGCTAACCATCACAATTATACCAGCAATAGCATTACCGATAGTGTTCATAGCGGCAAAACCTATTATTGTGCCTCCAGCAAGAGCCAAAAACCCAGCGATTAAACCTATATCAAAACCGAACTGCGCAACCACAACACCTAGAACCACTAAGATGGATATCCACTTGAAAGCTCTATTTAGACTGAAAGCGACGCCTTCTTCAAGTCTTCGCTGACCTTTCAGCCTCTCTATCTGCTTCGCAAGTAACTTATACACAACATATACAATTACAATGCCTACGACGGAAAAAGCAATCCTAGTCCAATTTGCATAAAACCATCCACAGCAAGAATCTAAAAAATCACCTAAACCATTCATGCGTCTCACGTTGATAACTTCTTGAAACTCATATGTTTCAGTTTCACAGATTTAAAATATACTAAAAAACTATTATATGATATGCGCGCGGTGCGTCTGTCTTTCTCTAAACGACGAGCATGAATGTATACGTCAGAGGTGATTACTGATTTAGACCAAAAAAAGGTTATCTCTTTTGTTTTTTTCTATGTTTTGCGGGAAGCTCAACTTTCTTCCTCTCTTTCTTCTGCATCTTCTTGGCTCTTTTCGTTTGTCTATGTCTTTCAAGACCTTCAGCTTTTCGCTTTTTGCTTTTGCTACCCATCATGTGACCTCCAACCATCAAGATGGAAAAACGGAAAAAATGAGAGATTGATCGATCATATCCGACCTAATGGTCATTTTTCCTTTTTCTTACCCTTCTTTCCTTTCTTCTTACCCATTTTAGTCGACCTACCAAGGTTCTCTTTCAAGCCAGTCTTCTTCATCTTCTTCTTCCCATTCTTCTTCCCATTCTTCTTCCCATTCTTCTTCCTCTTGTTTGTAAACCATGCTTTTTACCTCCGTTTTTTGTGGAAGACGGTCTTATTCCACTTTGGGATAAACCTTGCGGAAAATACAGAAGCTATAAAAAGCGGCTTTTTTTAAAAAAAAATTGACAAACAGTGCTGATGTTCGAAAATTGCCTCAATTCCTGCCCGTAACTAACCAAAAGCTTTTCTGGATTGCCTTTCGTCCCTTTTCTCCTGAATTCTCTCCCAAGAACGTCTAGGCTTATGAAACTGAAGCCTAACTTTTGATGTGACCTTCAAAATGCTTACTTTGGGTTCTGAGATTACAGTTGAACGTTTTTAAATATTTCCTCGAGTTCTCTGACTTTCCGCTCTTTACCTAAGTATTTCAAGTTGAGAAACTCATGAATCAAGAATGCTTTAGCCCTGTTTCTGATGTAAGAGAAGGCTTTTTCATTTCCCAATTTCAATTTAGCTTTCGATACAATTCCAATCGATTAGTCGTCGTCGATTCGATAAGATAATGGTCTCTTGTGAACGAGAAAAGTGTCGTAACTTCAACAAAACCTTGTATGCCTTCATTGTGTCTTTAGAAAAATCAAGGGCCATCCATGCTTTGTAGAAGCTTGCTTTTCTTTTAATTCTTATATATTGAGCTTTGAGTTTACGTAAGATCTCGCTTAGTTTTCTATTGCTGAACTCATTGCTGAGGCACCTGTCGTAGACTTCTTTGCATTTGTGAATTAAGCCAAAGATCTCTTTTTTCATGCGTTGCTCGGTTTCATCTACTAGTCTTTGAGCTGATCGTTCGTTTAGTACAACGATTTTTGGGATGATACTGACCTCTCCGTCAAGTTCTCTAATGAAAGCCGCCAAGCTTCGAGCGTCAATCAGCTTGTTTTCTGGGTCTAATTTCCGGTGTCGCTGATAAAAAGCATAAACAAGTCTGCAGAGACGGATACATGGAGCCTTTATCAAAAAGTTTCTTATTGTCTCCTTTTTCTCTCTCGGAGCCTTGAAAGTCACCACTGTTAGACTTCCAATATCTTGGATCTCGCCATGTATGATTGAACGCTTCTTGACTTCTTTAATCCTCTTCAGCAGGACANGTTGATTCTTCTTAAGCAGCTTCAAGACCTTGTGTGTTTTCTCCTTGTCAAATTCCCAGAAAGTCTTGTTTATCTGCTTGCAGCCTAAAGCCCTCAGACGGGTAGGAATTAAACCTCGATTGCTATAATTCTTGGTAGCTTTGTATACTACGTAATAGACCATCTGTTCCTACCATAGACCGGTGACATTCTCACTGCCTAATAAATTTTGTTAGCAGACGTTCTAATAAGGCTTAGGCGCGCGCTTTTTTCTACTATATGGTGACTTAGAAGTAACCATTTACAGATTCAATAACAAAAATGGCTTAGCGGGCGCATTAGGGAATTCTACTCAAATATGTTAGGTCTTTATGAACGACTTTGAATCCTACTTTATTGTAGAGTTCTACTGCTTTTGTTGGGTTTGAGTCGTCAACACCAAGTTCCACATCAATCATTCCCTTCGACCTTAGGAACTCCATGCCTCGTTGCATAAGTGCTGTGCCTATTCCCCGGCTACGATTCAGCTTCAGAACCCCGATGTCCATTATCCACCCTCGCTTTATGCCCTTGTGTTCGATGAACTTGCTATCTATTCCAGCTCCCACGTAACCCACTGGTTTGTCATCTAAGTAGGAGAAGGAGTATTCGAGTATGTCACACCAAGGCTTATTGGTAATCCAGTACTCTGTTTCTTCAACCGTGTGTGGTCTGAAGTTGAAGTGTTCCTTGAAGGTCTCGTTATTGAGCCAGTTGAGCAGTTTAATGTCGTCCATGTTTGTCTTCATCTTCCTCATCCTTACTTTCTCATGTTCTCCGATGTTGTAAGGGATACTCTCTAAGTCTCGTCGCATCGTGCTGAAAACTCTGACTAACTTGAATCCCATACTCTCCAAGAGAGATTTGCAGGCAACCTTGTCCCCTCTCGTCCAGCCCTGAACAGATTCCATTCCCCTTTTCTTCAGGCTTTCTATGGCTCTTTCCACCAAGCGTCTACCTACACCTCTTCTCCTGAACTCTGGGGCGACGCCTAACGCTCGTAGAAACCCTATCTTCTCTTTCCTATTCCTGTCTATGTGAGCATTAACAGCACCCACAGGCCTTCCATCTAACTCCGCAATGAACATTCCGGTAGAATCGAAATTTGGGTTCTTCTTCCAAATTTCCATGTCTTCGATAGTGTCTGGTCTGAAATCGTCATATTCTTTGTAAGCTTCATTCTGTATCTTAACCCAAACTTCCTCGTCCTCTCCCTCAACGAAGCTCCTGATCTTCAACATTTGACAACACCCTATTTGAAGCAAGCCAAACCATAACCTAGAAGGAGATATTTAGCCTTTTCCTTGGGCACTAGACTGTTGTGTGTGTTATTCGTTAATCTTGTCTGTATATTCCCAATCTGCTTCCTTGTCGGCGAAATCTTTTCTTTCTCTCCCTGTTGTAGATCTGAATACTAATTCGCAGCAATCGTCGCCATCAGGAATCGCTTTTGCATGCACAAGCTTTTTCGCTAGATCGACACCCATAGTCTTTGCTGGGTCGATGTAACAGTAAAGACGTCCAAAAGAGTCCTCTCCCTACTCTCTCCACTCCTTCGCAAGTACACAACCGCAAGCGCGCGCTCTAAACTTGTCAGCTATTTTTTCTTCTGCGTTTTCGCCAAGATTCCACTAATGCCCTCCAAAACTCTACTACAAACACGAATCTGGCAATTCCCACCAACATCGACAGCAGCCCAAAAACAAAAGCATACACCAGATAGAAAGTTTCGCGATATAACCAGTAGAAATATAACATCCATGCAAAAGTAATGATGAGCCCTAAAAAAAGAGAAAACAAGATGAAGTCTCGATAAGCTCGACTCAAGCTCAATATTCTTCTCCTTATTATTCTTCGCATTACAAACTTAAAATTCATCCTTTTTTACTCGCACATCTAGGTGTGAAGTACGGTTAGAATTTGAATAAAAATTGACTTGGAAGGGTAGTGTTTGGGGAAACCGTTAAGTTTCCATAGTATAGTTAAGAGAGAGAATTAAAATTTAACATCACCTTTCTTATTCTTTTCAAGCGCGCACTTCCAACATCAGGGTTCTTCTCTATCTTTTTCACTCAGTTGGCTCATTTAGGCAGAAATTGCACACTTCTGTCTTGATGATTGGATCCATCTTTTGGCAGAATTGGCACATAAGTCCCTTCTCACGTATTGTCTTGCAAGTTTGGCAGAAGAGTCCTAAGAATTCTGTTCTTTTTGGGTTTCCGTTTACTAGTAGCTCTATCATGTCAGTTATTAATGGCTTGATTTCTCTCATATCGCCGATTTCTATCAAGTACCCCCTGACTTGCCGAGTGTATTTGCTCACTGCAGATTGGGATATCCCCAAGATTTCAGCTACACGGCCTTGTTTGAAACCATATGTTTGTACAAGTTCTGTTGCTAACGTTGCCTTTATTGCTGGCACAACTGATTTGACAGCGATCTCGCACGGAAGTATCAAATGAATGATCACCTTCTCTAAGTTATCTGGGAAAGGTATATAAGCATGACTTATGTCATATTAAATATGACGTATGTCATAAGAGGTTGAGAGAGACCCGAATCTCACAAAAACATCCTTCTCTCCTTTCTCCTCAACACACTTTTGGTAGCGTCTCCAGCAATCCTTGTGACATACGTCTGTCGGAGTCCAGCGCCGTGGAGGTCAAAACTAGTTTCAAAGGGCTAAGAACGGCACCTTATAACACAAGTCTAGCAGAGATGCTAGAAGCGATGAAGGAGACTTGTGAGTACTGCCGTCCATTGACGCCGTTGACTTGCGCTACAGAATGTAACGTTTGGAGAGTTAAGAAGGACCTGAGAAAACTACGCGAAAGAGCGAAAGATCAGAACTTCTGGGTAGATCTGCTCAACACATTGAAGAACGAGAGGCGACTGCAGATTTTGCAGAAACTATCGAACAGGCGACAATCTACAGTCAGCCTTCAGCGGGAACTGAAGAAGTCTGGCTACCATCATAGTCAGCGAACAATTGCAGAAGAATATGTTAATCCCTTGTTAAATGTTGGAGTCATTGACGAAGAACACGACAAGTACCGTGCGACATTGTTCGGCTGCAAGCTTAACGAATTGATAAAAGATTCTCGTAACATTGGAGAACTTCTTCCGCCTCACTCCGAATGTTACGAGGAAAAGACCATTGAAATCCTTCATGGAAGCCCTAAAACTTATGAAGCACTGAGAAGCCTAATTCCCACTGAAAGTCTGTCAAGGATTCTTAAACGTCTCAAAGAGGCCAACCTCATAACAAAAGGTAACGAAAACAACTACGTCTTCTACTTCAAAACAAAAAGGGACCCCCGAAAAGAAAAGCTCTCCCCCACCGAGAGGTGTGTCCACAAAGAAATCCCTGAAGAAGGCATAGCAGCCCAAGAACTCGCTGCAAGAACCAACATTTCCTTGCGCAGAACATACAAATACCTGAGAAAACTTAAAGGCAAAAAACTGGCATTCAAAAGAAAAAGCCCGAAAACCTACGTCCTAACGAAAAAAGGAACACAGATCGCAAAGTTTCTGGAGAAGATACATGCGTTGATCACAGAGTTCACACAGGCCTCAGCAGAATTCTCAGCTAGATCCTATGAGACAATTCAACAAATTCCGGCGCTGGATAAAGTTCTGAGTTATAGTAGCGAAAGTCAAACAGCGCGCTGACGGAACAGTTGAATGCTATACTTCTGTGATTTACCTGCCGAAACGCGTGTCATCGATAGCACGCGCTACAAAACAGAAAAAGACGGAAGACTGGAGGCAATTTCCTTACTTGGTAAGAGTACCCCGAAGCCCAACGATTAAGAAGAAGAGACCGATAGGCCAAAGAACAAAGAATAATCCGCCTTGCTCATGCGCCGAGCGCGCCGAAGCTCATCACTAGTACGCCACTTAACGCAACAACCCACGTTTTCATCTTGCCCTTCTGAAGCCTGTATGACCACAAGAGGTAAACCGTCAGCAACACCGCGCCGATCGGAATGATCATGCCAAACCAATAAAGAGGAAACGTTAGGTATATTTCCGATAAGACTGTAAAAGCCACCATGCTCAAGGCTAATATGAATACTACTACAAGCACTCCAAACCATCTTTCACGAATTCTTCCGTTTATCACCTTGATCCCCACGCGCGCGTGCAAGCAAAAAGGAGATCCAGGAATACGTGTTTGCTTTCAAATGGGGTGAAGGAACAAGGACGATTTTGTTTTTTTACGTATTCCTTTCATTGGATCTACGTTAGAAAACATATGAGTAGAGCTTATTTAAGCTTTTTGTAACGGTTTTTTCGTTTCATGGTACAGAATATCACGCTGTCATTTTGATTAAAAAAAATGTACACATCTGCATGCAAAGTGCGTGCAGGGTTCTGTTTTTGGGTTAAGCTCTTTGGCTGAAGTGCTCTGAGTGCAATTCATGAAGTTTTTTCATGTGTTCTTTATGGTTGTAAATCCAGGATTTCTCCTTGAAAAGTTCATATGGAATAGTTTGTGCTTCCTTTCGCGAGAGATCCTCTATTGCGTAATCATAGCTTTTTATTAGGCCTTTTATGGTTAGTTTTGATAGAATGTCTGTGAAGCCTCTGAATTCGTTTCTTGGGAGGTGTATATGGATAAAAAGGGTGTTTTCTCCAAAGATTTTACCTATGCTACGGACAAATGGTTTGTCTTCAAGTGAAAGGGCAAAATGAGTCATGCTTTTCTCATCATGAAAGTTGAACCTGAAGAGGTGACTGTCGGTGGCTCCTTCAAAGTGTGGCAAGAAAACCGCATAACCTTCAATAAGCCCTTTTGCAATTACATGGTTTTTGAAGTGATATTGTACTGTTTGTGGGGGCACTTTTAGCAGTTCTGCTATGTCACATAATTTACATTCTGCGTTCTTCTGTAACTCTTTCAGTATAATGATGTCAATTCTGTCTGCTTTCTGGGGATAACTCCCTGGTTCCACAAGTGTATAGGGAAGCGAACCTCTTTGGCTTTCAATGTCTTCAATCCATCTGTTCCAGTCGAAAACCCACTGCTCCGATTCGTGGTCATACCACTTGCTTGTTAGTTTTATCTCATGTATACAAGTTGAATAACAAAAATCGATGTTTTGCGCTATCTTCAGTTCCTCTATTTGTTTAATGAATTCTTCGAACTCCTCCGTGTGATCTATCGGAATCCCATAAATTCCATAGAAACTCTCAGGTTCGTCGTAGCGTGCAGTTAAGTATAGCCAATACCCGTTTGCCTTCAAGGATTCCCAGAGCAATCGCTCATACCCAGGGGTCGCCCTAGCAAAGACGAAGACCTTCTTAAGCCCGATAAATGTGTGATACACTTTCGCTTGTAGAAGTAAAGAAAAATGGGATTTTAGAAACTCTATTCTGTCGCGTATCGTTGACATTGGCTTACTTATTTTTCTGGCAAGATTTGAAATACTTCTTGGTCCGTAGACTCCCAGTGCTTCCAAGATTTTTATATCAAGAGAGTCAAGCCGTTTCCGCATATGCAATGTTTCCTCTCTGCCCGCACGATTTTACTACTCAATTAAAGGTTGCCAAGTGCGCTATTAAAGTTATGTTGGATTTTTCTAATCAAGGCCAACCGCCGCCTATAGGATCTCCCGAAGTAGGTCCAGTTCCGTTTATCGTAAGGTGACTAGTATGTGCTGTATACGTGAACGCTTCGCAACTCCATTCTTGGACTGTGTCAAGCGTTGCCACTGCCGTGTTGCACAGAATGGAAACGCTGAAAAGGCATAGAAATACAACGAACAAAACTTTCAAATTCAAGCTACATCACCTCCTTTTTGTTTTATGACGTAGAAATTAATAATGTGACGTAATAAAACTTAAACACCACGAAGTTGTAGTATCGATAATCTCTACTGACTAGAGTTAGTGCGCGCGTTGAAGTTAGGGTTGTTGGACACGACTTACCGAATACCTCAGAGAAGAATGAAAATCTAATCTTCTTCTTCAACTACTACTAACTCATAAGACTCCCAACTTTATGTGTGGGAATTAATTTTTATCCCCACACACAACCAACGGTTATTTGACTGTTGGTCAAGCTGTTTTTCCCGAAACACCTGCCACGTAAAAGCTTTGGTTAGTGCGCGCCTGAAAATCTTTAATACGACAGCAAAGCATATTTTAGTAGCGATGGTAAAACATGGCATCTGTTGTTTTGGATGGGTTAAGGACATTTTATGAATCAAGAGGGAAGGGTCGCCCCATACTCTTCATCCATGGATCTGCTGGCAATCATTCAATGTGGAGACATCAGCTTGATTATTTTGGTGAAAGGTATCACGTGATTGCAATTGACCTGATGGGACATGGAAAATCAGAAATTGCCATACCTTCCTCCCATATCTCCATTAAGCTATATGTGGAATTTATCAACAGTTTTCTGGGAGCACTAGATATTGAAAAGACCACATTAGTTGGGCAGTCATTGGGTGGTGCTGTTTGTATCAACTTTTGTCTCCTTTTTCCGGAAAAAGTTCAGTGTCTTGGACTAATAAATACAGGCGCAAAACTTGGCGTTAATCCCAAGTTGCTTTCCATGATGAGAAAGAACTTTCGTGAAGTTTTAAGAATGGACTTCGAAAACATGCTAGGCCAAAAACATGAAGATGCTGAAATGAGGGACACGAGTTGGGTGATGAGTGAGATGTTAACGACTGATCCTGTGATTGGGCTTGCTGATTTTGAAGCCTGCAACAAGTTTGATGCTCGGGAACAACTTTCTCAAGTCAGTAAACCTACCCTAATTATTGGAGGAAGCGAAGACATACTGACGCCACCTTGGTTTCAACAATATCTACATGAGAAGATTGAGTTTTCAGTCCTAAAAATTATTGAAGGTGCGGGACATTTTTCCATGATCGAAAAACCCAAGGAATTCAATGCCACTTTCTTCGAATTCTTGAAAAGACACCTTTGATGCATACGTAGCGCGCGCTCTGTCATATGTCTCCGTCTAGAAGATGAAG
>JGI2172J19969_10000560_pt1 | contig 16047 bp, 15 predicted proteins | sample DeeMarSWOR230_32_FD_19969 | JGI IMG/M metagenome (IMG submission 19969)
GGCCCGGAAGGGGGTGGGCTGTATCCCCTCGTCGTCCAGAGCAACGCCCAAGGGGCCTGTGATATGGGGGCACTGCCGGAGTTTCTCCCCGGATATCAGCCGATTTCGGAGGAGATCCCCCGGGGAAGGTTCGAGGAGGAGTGGGGTATCGAGCTGCCCGAGGATGAGGGCTTGACACTCATCGAAATGGTGGAGGGGATCCTCCAAGGGCGGATCAAGGCCCTCATTATCGTCGGGGAAAACCCCCTCATTTCGCTCACAACATATCAACGGCACGGATCATGTGCGGGGNCTGGCCAACCTGGCCATGNTNTCCGGAAANGTNGGCNNAGANGGGGGTGGNCTGTATCCCCTCGTCGNCCAGAGCAACGCCCAAGGGGCCTGTGATATGGGGGCNCTGCCGGAGTTTCTCCCAGGNTATCAGCCGATTTCGGAGGAGATCCCNCGGGGAAAGTTCGAGGAGGAGTGGGGTATCGAGCTNCCCGAGGATGAGGGCTTGACGCTCATCGAAATGGTGGAGGGGATCCTCCAAGGGCGGATCAAGGCCCTCATTATCGTCGGGGAAAACCCCCTCATTTCGCTGCCGAATCCCAAGAGGTTGGGGGAGGCCATCAACTCCCTGGAGTTCCTGGTTGTTCAGGATGTCTTCCTCTCGGAGACAGCTAAAGGGGCCCACGTGGTGCTGCCCGGGCTGACCTTCGCCGAGAAAGAGGGGACGTTCACCAACATGGAGAGGCGAATCCAGAGGGTAAGGAAGGCCCTTCAGCCGGCGGGCGATGCGAGGCCGGATTGGGCGATTATCTGCCAGCTCGCCTCCAAGATGGGCTATCCGATGGAATATGCAGGCCCCTCCGAGGTGATGGAAGAGGTGAGCCGAGTAACCCCCATTTACGGAGGCGTGAACTACGGTCGATTGGAAGGAGGGGGGATTCAATGGCCCTGTCCCACCGCGGATCATCCGGGAACGAGGATTCTTCACGGGGATGGCTTTACCCGCGGAAAGGGGAGGCTCACGGCTGTTGAATACAAGGAGCCCGTGGAGAAGCCAGACGAGGGATATCCATTTGCGCTGGTGACGGGGAGTCACTTGTACCACTACCATATCGGCACGATTACCAAGAGGGCAATTGGTCTCTCGAAGGTCTACGAGGAGACCTTCGTTAGAATGAATCCCGAGGACGCCAAGGCCCTTACCATATCGGATGGGGATATGGTAAAGGTGATATCTCCCAGGGGAGAGGTTGAAACGAAGGCCAAATTGGATGGGGGGATGGCCAAGGGGATGGTCTATGTGGCTCCGGCGTTTCGGGATATTCCCCTCAACGGTTTGATCTATGCGGATTTCGACCCGATTGCCAAAATCCCCGAGTATAAGGTATGCTCGGCCAGGGTTGAGAAAATTTAGGAAGGGTTGGATATGGAGCTGGTGTATTTCTTGGTCGAAGTGGTGATTAAGGCCATCGTCGTTTTCGCGTGCCTGATGATGACCGTCGCCTACCTGACATTGGCGGAGAGGAAGATCTTGGGTCATGTTCAAGTCCGGTACGGGCCCAATAGGGCAGGTCCCTTCGGCCTCCTTCAACCCTTTGCCGATGGGATCAAGGCCTTCTTCAAGGAAGACCTTATTCCGGGGCGAGCGGATAAGGTCTGCTTCGTGATCGCTCCAATGATCGTCATCGCTTCGGCCATCAGCCTGTTCGCCGTCATCCCCTTCGGGAACAAGATAGTGCTCTTCGGAAGGGAGATAAAGCTGGTGATAGCCGACGTGGACATAGGCATCCTGTACATATTCGGCTTAGCATCTCTCGGGGAGTACGGGGTCGTCCTGGGAGGATGGTCATCGGGCAACAAGTATGGCCTCGCGGGAGCCCTCCGGGCGGCGGCGATGATGATCAGCTATGAGGTGGCGTTGGGCCTTTCCATTATGGGCGTTTTGCTCATTTCCCAGACCCCTCGGCTAACCGACATCGTGCTTGGTCAGGGTGGGGGATTTTGGCATTGGTATGTATGGCTCCAGCCCGTCGCCTTCGTCCTCTATATGGTCTGTGGTTTGGCAGAGTTGAGCCGGACTCCCTTCGATATGCCGGAGGCGGAATCCGAGCTGGCCTGCGGGTTTAACATCGAATACAGCAGCATGAAATTCGCCCTGTTCTTCATGGGGGAATATGCCCATCTCGTGGTTGTATGCGCGGTGGCGGCCACACTGTTCCTCGGTGGGTGGCAACCCCCTCATCCAGCCCTCTCCTTTATTCCAGGAGTGATTTGGTTTTTCATCAAGGTGGTCGGGCTCATCTTCTTCTGCATCTGGGAGAGGGGAACCTTTCCCCGGCTCAGGTATGATCAAATCATGTATTTCGGGTGGAAATTCCTGTTTCCGCTGGCCCTGATCAACCTCGTAGTTACGGCCATCGTTATTTCGATTCGCTAGAATGAGGAGTTACCATGATCATCCCCCTGATCAAAGGTTTGAAGCTCACACTATCGAGGTTCTTCTCGAAACCCGTTACCGTTCAATATCCGGAGGAGAAGGTGGATCCCGCCCCACGGTGGCGGGGCATTCAATACTTCGTGGGGGATCAAAAGGGAGAGACCACGTGTGTGGGGTGCGGCCTCTGTATGGCCGTTTGCCCATCGCAGTGTATCTATGTGGAGACGGCGGAGGACGAAAACGGAAGACGTTACCCCATCGTCTATGAGCTGAACGCCATCCGATGTATCTTCTGCGGGTATTGCGAGGAGGCGTGCCCGGTAAATGCCATCAAGATGGGGAAAAACTATGAATTAATCGGATACGGCCGGGATGAGTTCATCTTAACGACGGAACGCTTGCTAGAGGAGGAATCCCTGAACAGGTAGGGATCCATGGAAGGGGTCGGGCGATGGCAGAGAATATCGTGACTCTTTTTCAGTGGTTGGTCTTCCTGGGCATCTCGCTCACCTGCATATTTGCTGCCATCATGGTTGTTTCGAACAAGAACCCGGTTCACTGCGCCCTGTGGATGGTCTTGACCTTTTTGGCTACCGCTGGCCTCTATGTGTTGTTGCACAGTACGTTCATCGCCATCGTCCAAGTCATCGTTTACGCCGGGGCGATAATGATGCTCATCCTCTTCGTCGTGATGTTATTGGACCTTGAGGTTGAATTGCGGTCCAAACTGAAGTTCGTCTATTCCAAAGCCATAGGGGGATTTTTGGCCGTCTTANTGATGCTGGGTATCTTCTACGCCGTCATCACACGGGTACTTAAGGGAAGCAGCGGCTCCTTCACCCCGGAGAAAGTGAGCGCCGTGGGAAACGTGAGGGTGGGAAACGTGAGGGCGGTGGGAGAGGTGCTGTTTACAGACTACCTCCTTCCCTTCGAGGTGGCTTCCATATTGCTGGTTGCGGGCATCGTTGGGGCCGTTATCCTGAGCAAGAGAAGGGAACCGAGAAAGGAGTAAGCCATGACCATCCCCGCGGTTCCACCATCGTGTTACCTCGTTCTGGGTGCAATTCTCTTTACCATCGGGGTTATTGGGGCTTTGACGAGGCGTAATGCCATTGTCGTCTTCATGTGCATCGAGTTGATGTTGAACGCGGTCAATTTGAGCTTCATCACGCTATCGCGATTCCTCAATTCCCCCCACGGCATCATGTTCGTCTTTTTCATCATGGCCGTTGCTGCGGCGGAGGCCGCGGTGGGCCTTGCGATCTTCGTTCAGCTTTACAGGACGAGGGAGACCATCAACGTGGATGAGATCAATCTGATGAAGTGGTGATGGTACCTTTCCCAAGGAGTTGACGATGCTTGACTACGTTTGGTTAGTTCCCCTTTTTCCAGCCATTGGGTTTATCATCAACGGCCTGATGGGCCGGAGGATAGATAGACGGCTGGTTGGCTGGATTGGCTGTTCGGCCATTGGTTTGGCTTTCCTCGTTTCCCTCTTGCTCCTCTTTGACCTCCTGAGGCTTCCCCCAGCGAGTCGGCATCATGAGGTTGAGATCTTCGATTGGATCGTATCGGGGAGCTTTCGGACGGTTATCGGATATCAGGTGGATCCCCTCTCCGTCTTGATGGCCCTTGTGGTTTCGGGAGTCAGTTTTTTCATCCATATCTACTCCGTTGGCTATATGCACGATGACCCCGGCTATCCTCGGTATTTCACCTACCTCAACCTCTTCGTGTTCATGATGCTCAACCTGGTTTTGGCCAATAATTTCCTGCTCATGTTCGTTGGCTGGGAGGGGGTTGGACTCTGTTCCTATCTGCTGATCGGCTTCTGGTTCGAGAAGGATTCTGCCTCCAATGCGGGGAAAAAGGCCTTTGTCGTGAACCGTGTGGGGGACTTCGGGTTTCTCCTGGGGATCTTCCTCATTTTCACGAAGCTCGGGACACTGGATTTCACCGAGGTCTTCAGCAAAGCGCCTTCGCTGGACACGACCATGGCGACGATCATCGCCATTTTGCTCTTCATCGGGGCAACGGGGAAATCGGCGCAACTCCCCCTCTACGTTTGGCTGCCCGATGCCATGGAGGGTCCTACCCCTGTGAGCTCCCTTATTCACGCAGCTACCATGGTTACCGCGGGCGTCTACATGATTGCTCGCTGTAATGTGCTCTACAGCATGGCACCTATTGCCCTGGCCATTGTCGCGGTCATCGGGGTAGCCACTGCCATCTATGCTGCATCTATTGGATTGACCCAGAACGATATCAAACGGGTCCTGGCCTATTCGACCATCAGCCAGCTGGGGTATATGTTCCTCGGGGTTGGTGTTGGGGCTTATGGGGCTGGGATGTTTCATTTGATGACCCATGCCTTCTTCAAAGGCCTCCTCTTTTTGGGAGCGGGAAGCGTCATGCACGCCATGAGCGGGGAGTTGGATATGCGGAAAATGGGGGGACTGAGGAGGAGAATCCCCGTTACCTTCTGGGTCTTTGTTCCCGCTACCCTCGCTATTGCGGGGCTACCCGGCTTCTCCGGGTTCTTCAGCAAGGATGAGATCTTATGGCAGGCCTATAGCAGCCCCCACGGACATTTCCTGCTTTGGTTGGTCGGGGCCATCGCTGCGGGGATGACGGCTTTCTATATGTTCCGGCTCCTCTTTATGACGTTCTTCGGCGAGTCTCGTGCTTCCGAGGAGGTGAGGAAACACATCCATGAGTCGCCCAAGGTGATGACGATTCCCATGGGAGTTTTGGCCGCCCTCTCCATAATAGGGGGTTACGTGGGGATACCCCACGTATTCTTCAGGGGATTCAACAAGATCGGCGAATTCCTGGAACCCGTGGTTGGCGGCCATGGAGGGGGGCCTTCGGGCCATGCCTCCCTCTCACTGGGGAGCCTGGCTCACGCGGCTGAAGAGGGCGGCGCACATGCCACAGCCCACGGGGTCAGCCCTGCATCGACGGAGTTGATGCTGATGGCCATCTCCGTCGCCATTGCGGCGATCGGCATCTTCATTGCCTATGTATTCTATATCAAGAGGCCAGAGCTTCCGGGCATTTTGGCCGAGAAGAGGAAGACCCTCTACAGGGTATTGATTAACAAGTATTTCGTGGACGAGATCTACGAATTCTGCTTCGTCGATTCCCTCAAGTCGCTGGGGATGGGTCTATGGAAGGGCTTCGATGATTTGGTCGTCGACGGAGCGGTGAACGGCGTGGGTCGTCTCGTCGTAGGATGGAGCGGGGTTTTACGGAAGATCCAGACGGGTTTCGTTCAGAGTTATGCCTTTTCCATGGTCATCGGGGGCGTTATCGTCGTCGCCTATTACGTATTCAGGGCGATCTTCCATTAAGATGAAGGAGTGCTGTTCATGGGTCACCTTCTCTCGATCATCGTCTTTTTGCCCATCGTCGGTGCCATAGTCCTGCTGTTCATCGACAAGGAGAATCACTCGGCAATTCGGGCCGTGGCATTTGTCTTCTCGCTCGTGGAGTTTATTATCTCCCTCCCCCTGTTCTTTTCCTTCGACCCGAAAACGGTTGGGATGCAATTCGTCGAGAGGGTGCCATGGGTTCCCGAGTATGGGATAACCTACCACCTGGGAATTGATGGGATAAGCCTCTTGCTCGTCCTCTTGACGACCTTCTTAACGGTACTGTGCATCCTCAGCTCCTGGAGCGCCATCACCGTGCGGGTAAAGGAGTACATGATCTCCTTCCTCTTCCTCGAGACGGGGATGGTAGGGGCCCTTGTTGCGCTGGATCTGGTCCTCTTTTACGTCTTTTGGGAGGTAATGCTCATACCCATGTACTTCCTTATTGGGGTGTGGGGCGATCCCAAGAGGAGGATCTACGCCGCCATCAAGTTCTTCATCTATACCATGGCTGGAAGCGTTTTGATGCTGGTGGCCATACTTGCCCTCTACTTCATCAACTTCAAAGCGACGGGAACACCGACCTTCGACGCCCTGGAGCTCTATAAGACGGCCATCCCGGTTAGAACACAGTACTGGCTGTTCGGTGCCTTCGCCGTGGCCTTCGCCATCAAGGTCCCCATGTTCCCCTTTCACACATGGTTGCCCGATGCCCATACGGAAGCCCCCACGGCCGGAAGCGTTATCCTGGCCGGGGTCTTACTGAAAATGGGGACGTACGGGTTTATCCGCTTTGCCATGCCCCTGTTTCCCAACGCGGCAATGGACTTCCTGCCGTTGATCTGTGTATTGGCGATCATTGGGATTATTTATGGGGCCCTGGTCTCCATGATGCAGGCGGACCTTAAGAGGTTGGTCGCTTTCTCCAGTGTTAGTCACCTCGGTTACGTCATGCTGGGGATGTTCGCATTGAACATGCAGGGCGTCGAGGGTAGTGTCTATCAGATGCTCAATCACGGCGTCAGCACGGGATCCCTCTTCTTGCTCGTCGGTATGATTTATGAACGGAGACATACTCGGATGATCGCCGATTTCGGAGGATTATCCAAGGTCATGCCCGTTTTCGCGGCCATCTTCATGATCGTAACGTTATCCTCAATCGGGCTCCCCGGAACCAATGGCTTTGTTGGGGAGTTCCTCATCCTCTTGGGCGCTTTTCGCTCCAACACAGTCTATGGAGTAGCTGCGGCGACAGGGGTCATCCTTGGGGCCGCTTATATGCTCTGGATGTTCCAACGGGTTATGTTCGGCGAGATAAGGAATCCCGAGAACATGAAATTGAAGGACCTCAACAAGCGGGAGATAGCCACCATGGTTCCCATGGTGTTGTTGATTTTCGTGATGGGGATCTATCCGAAGCTCTTCTTCGCCAAGATGGATGTCTCGGTGGGTCAGTTCTTGAAGGGCTTTAAGGCAAAATACGAGATGAAGGGAGAAGCGCCAACGCCCCACTTAGCGTCCATCCTCGCCGAAAAGAGCGCGCGAGAGAGGATATCCCCTTCTTCTTCTTCCGGGAGCAACTGATGGGAGGATTTCTTTGATGGAGATAGCAGTTCCTCAGATTAATTTCGGCATTATCGCTCCGGAACTGATCTTGAGCGCCTTTGCCCTGGGAGTGCTTCTTCTCGGGGTCTTTTATCCTCGGGCAGGGAGGAGTGATCACCTGGGGTACGTCAGCCTGGCGGGAATTGTTGTCGCCTTCTTTTATACCATCCCACTTATGGGCACGTCTCAATACGCCTTCAACAACATGATTGCCGCCGATGGATTCGGGGTGTTCTTCAAGGTCGTTTTCCTCATCATTGCCCTTTTAACGGTGCTCATCTCCATTGGTTATGCGAAAAGGGTGGATATCGACTTCGGTGAATATTATGCCTTGATTATGTTTTCCACTGTGGGGATGATGTTGATGGCCGCTGGGACGAGTTTGATCACCATATTTCTCGGCCTGGAGACGATGTCCATTTCCATCTATGTGCTGGCGGGCATGATAACGGGGGATAGGAAGTCCGTCGAGTCTGCCTTGAAATATTTCCTGCTCGGCGCTTTTGCAACTGGGTTCCTGCTTTACGGCATGGCCCTGATTTATGGATCCACGGGGTCCATCACCCTCAAGGAGATTGCGGCTTATATTAGAGCAAAACCGGAGCTTCTCCGGTCGCCCATGATCATCATCGGTATTGCCCTGTTGACCATCGGCTTCGGATTTAAGGTGGCGACGGTGCCATTCCATATGTGGACGCCCGACGTATATGAAGGTGCACCGACGTCGATAACGGCATTTATGGCGACGGGGGTAAAAGCCGCTGGATTTGCCGGCTTCGTCCGGGTGTTTTTCTCGGCGTTGGGGTCCTTTCAGCCCGATTGGATAACTATCATGTGGCTTTTAGCCGTGGCGACGATGACGGTGGGAAACGTGGTGGCCATCGCCCAGACCAACATAAAGAGGATGTTGGCCTATTCCAGCATAGCGCACGCCGGATACATCTTGGTGGGCTTTGTGGCGGGAAATGAGTTGGGTACTGCGAGTATTCTCTTCTACCTTTTAATCTATGCCTTTATGAATATCGGAGCCTTTACCGTGGTGATACTCCTGGGAAAAAGGGGGGAGGAGAACGTATTGATATCGGATTATGCGGGGATCGGGTTTAAGTACCCACTGCTTGCCGCCTCCATGACGATATTCCTCCTGTCCATGGCTGGAATTCCGCCTCTGGGGGGATTCATGGGCAAATTCTATATATTCAGCGCCGCGGTAAAGGCCCAATATTACTGGCTCGCCGTTATTGGCGTCCTCAATAGCGCCATTTCAGTATACTACTATTTACGGGTAACCGTGCTCATGTACTTCAGGGAGGCCGAAAGGGACATCTCCGGCCTGTCATTCTCGCCAGCTTCGGTTATCGCCGTGATTATCTCTACGTGGGGCGTTTTGTATATGGGGATTTTTCCGAGGAGCGTCCTCGCCTTGGCACAACGCTCCATTGAGACGTTAATGTAGCGTTGCCCCAGAGGAGTTTTTCAACGAATCACCCCAGCCTCGAAAAGGCCGGGGTGATTTATTTTGCCCAAATTTTCGCAAGATTAGGATGGAGAGAGAAGGGCTAGATACCGGATCCGATTAAGTAGATCACGATAACGACGAGAAGGGTGATAAAACAGAATTCAAGGGCTTTTCCCTTGTTTGTTGGATCGAATAGAGAGCGGATGTGATGAAAGAAGTTCATCGTTTGCTCCTCTTTTCTCGGAATAACTAGCAAGGAGAATGCCAACTGGAGGCACCCCGACGATTGAATACCGGTGAATTTCCGGATTTGGCCGTAATTTCGAGGAGTAAAATAATCCCTATCGCATCGTTGAGAGTGAAATATCAGTAAGGAAGGCAGGAAAGGATTCGATCAGAGGGATGACATTTTTTTCATAGAACTGAAATAATTGCATAGGTTGAATTAATCCTGATTGGTCGCGGGTTCTATTTCATGAGCTCTGAAAGGGGGACGATTTCGATTCCCGTTTCCTTCAACCTTGGAATCATATCCCGGAGGGATCTGATTGTGGCAGGGTGAGGGTGACCAATGCCGATGGCCTTACCCTCATTTTTGGCTATCTCTGCCAATTCCGAGATATTCTTCCTGATTTCCGCTTCATCAGAACGGTTGTTATCCAAGAAAACATCTCTTTGCCCGGTTTTGATGCCCAGTTCCTTTGCAGTCCGATATCCCACCGTGTCGGCGGTCGTCCGGCTATCCAGAAAGAAGAGTTCCCGCGCCTTCAGTTCTTGCATCAAGATGTTTACTCTGTGTTCATTCTCCATGAAGCGTGAACCCATATGGTTGTTAACCCCCTTTATAGAGGGGATTGTGTCGAGATTTTCACGAATCTGCCGATGGAGTTCCTCATCGGTCATGCTCATCAAGAGGGCCCCCTTCCCAGGGTTTATTCCCGGAAATCCCTTGGGCTCCATGGGCATGTGGAGGATAACCTCCTTTCCCTTTTCGAGGGCCTCCTGGGCCAATTTTCCTGAATTGCTGGAAGAGGGGAAAAAGGAGAGGGTGAGAGGCGCCTCCAAGTTTATCAGCTGCCTCGCCCTCCGTCTGCTGGGGCCCATATCATCGATGATGATGGCAATCCGCGGCCCGACCTTCTTCTCGGGTACCCTGATCTCGGGGAGGCGGAAAATGAGGTTATGGGTCAAGAGATCGCCGACCAGGACCTCGATTTTACTCGGTTGAGAAGGATCCTCGGTGAATCGGAGGGAAACATCCCTATCCACATGGCTCAAATCGCGCCTCATGTGGTTCTTGATCTGCGAGAATGGGGTCCGTTTAGGGAGTTGAAGTTCTATGGAAGAGGTTTTCCACGAAAGGGTTCCGCTCGTTCTCAGTACGGATTCTCGTGAGAGAATATCCCGTTTTGAAAAGCCGAGCTCGAAGAGGCAACTATGAATGGCGTTATCAAGGAGGTCTATTCTTTGACTGAGTTGATATTGAAATCGGCCTGAAGGTCGATAGAGATAGAGGAAGATGAGGCCCAATGCCAGGAATAATCCGATGAGGCCCAGAAAAGGCCAAAACCGTGAAGATGGCTTCTTCCTCCGCCTCCTTATCGAGGGTTTTTTCCTGACGGAAGCTTTTTTAGCTTTGGTTCGCCTCGTCGGTCGTTGCACCATGGGAGGATCGCCTCATTTCTTGAGGGAAAGCCCCTGGAAGATCTCCCAACTTCTGAGGATTTGGACGGCGCGTTCCAGCTGGGAATCGAGGGCCTTCTCCTCCTTTGGCTTCTTTACCCTTTGTTCCTCTTCTATTCCCTTTAGGTGGCGCTCCAAATCCCTTTCCAAAAGACGCGGGGGCGGCTCTTCCGATTCTCCACCGTTGGAAACCCGCGAATAGGGGACGATGATGTTTGGGGTGATACCCATTGCTTGGATAGATTTTCCCTTGGGGGTATAGTACTTGGCCGTGGTTAATTTCAGCCCCGACCCATCTCTCAATGGGAAAATGGTTTGGACAGACCCCTTGCCAAATGTTTGAGTCCCCAAGATCAATGCCCTTACATGATCTTGTAATGCACCTGCCAGGATCTCCGATCCACTGGCGCTGCCGCTGTTGACCAAGACGATCAGCGCATAGTTTTCAAGGGTTCCCTCTCTATGAGCCGTGAACTTCATCTTCTGTTCCTTGTTTCGCCCCTCTATAGAGACAATAACGCCTGAGCTGATAAATGTATCGGCCACCTTTACCGCTTGGTCTAAAAGTCCCCCGGGGTTGTTGCGAAGGTCGATGATCAATCCCTTAAGGGGGCCCTCATTGAGGGCGTCTAGTTTTTCGAGGGCTTTTTCGAAATCCGAGGCTGTTTGTTCATTGAACTGGGAGATGCGGACATAACCGATCCCCTTTTCCAATACCTCGTATTTGACGCTTTTTAAGGGGATGATATCCCGAACGATGGTGATGTCCTTGGGCTTGGCAAATCCTTCCCTCGTGATGGTTATGGTGACCTTGGTTCCCTTGGTCCCACGCATCTTCATGGCGGCTTCTTGCAACGTCATGTTCTCGGTGGGATGGCCATCGATCTTATTGATATGGTCTCCCGATTGGATCCCCGCCTCAAAGGCCGGTGTATCCTCTATAGGGGAGACGACCATTAAGAGTCCTTTCTTCTTTTCAATGACGAGGCCCAGCCCCTCGAATTTTCCCTTGGTTTCCATCTGCATTTCCCTGTACACCTCAGGCTTCATGAAGGATGAATGGGGGTCTAGGGTATCCAACATCCCTTTAATGGCCCCGTAAATCAGGTCCCGATCTTCGGTCTCCTCCACGTAATCCTTCTGTAAATGGTTGAGCACATCGGTGAAAACCCGGAGGTCTTCGTAAATGTCGTCGGTAACCGCCGAGACCTCCCGGCTTCTCTCCATCCCGATGAGGATCCCCAAGCACGAGATGAGCACGATAAGGAGTAATAGTGTTGGCTTATAACGATTGATTCTCTTCGACATGTCTTCCTCCTTGTTCTAGCGGGTGGAGGAAATGGTGCTGTTTTCCCCCTAGCTCTTTCCCCCTTCCCCTGGGCCGGCCGAACCCTTCTTTGCCCCGGAACGACCATTTGAGCCTATTGGCATGAAAAGCCATTCGAGCGGGTCTTCCGGCTTCCCCTTATGCCTGATTTCAAAGTAGAGGCAGGGACCCCTTATGGAGCATGTATCGCCTACGAGGGCGATGATCTCTCCTTCCGTGACCCGTTCATTTACCTTCCGTAATACTTTGGACGCGTAGCCGGAGACGGAGTAGTACTTATCTCCGTGGTCGAGGATGATAATGTTGCCGTATCCGTCAAACCAACCCGAATAGACTACCTTTCCCGAAAAGACAGCCCGTATGGGGGAATCTTCTGGCGCCTCTATTATGATTGCACGACCACGCTTCTCCGGGATAATGTTTCCAGGCACGGGCAGCGAAAGTCTACCCTTGTGATACCTGAAATTCAACCCGGAGACCTCCCTCTCCCTCATCTTCGTTCCCAGCTCTTCAATCAAGAGTTGGAGCTCTGTTGCCCGGGCCTCCAATTCCATAATCCATTTTCGATGCTCCGCCTTTTGCCTCCTCACCACATGGAGAAAAGCCCGTTTTTCCTCTTTTGCGTTGAGGATTTCCGCTTTTTTTCGTTCCTGGTCCACAATGACCCGTTTGAGCTTTCTGATATCCTTCTCCAGTTTCTCCTGGTATCGCCTCTTTTCACGCCATTGGGTTCGATAATCACTCAATAGATTCGCATCGTGATCAATCACGATCTTCAGGAATTTCGTCATTCGCATAAAATCGTTATCCGAATCGGAGGAGAGGAGATAAGGAAGATAACCAGTTCTCCCCGTCTTATACATTGCAACGATTCGGGAGTGGAGGCGGGTTTGATTTTGATCTATTTCGCGCTGAATTCGGTTCAGCTTTTTCTGTACCGCATCGATCTTTTTCTGAATTCGATGATGTTTTGAATCCAAACTGGCCAACTCCTCCTCCCCTCGGATGAGATCCCTCTCCATGCGGCCCAGCGCCCCGAGGATGGATTCTTCCTTTCTCAATACTGTTTTTTCGCCCGCTTTTTTGTGCTCGAGTTCTCGTTGGATCTCTTGGAGCTGCTTCTCTTGTTCCTTAAATTGCTCCGCATTAATGGCAACATCGTCACTCGCGAGATTGGCTCCCGTAAAAACGAAGGGAAAAAGGAGGATAATGATGAAGGATGTTTTTCTCATACGAATCATTTATGCCTTCAAAAACCTCGCCAGCGCCAGCGAGCTCCCAAAAACTCCGAGGGAAATTCCTGCCGAGATGACCCCTCCAATGGTGTCCCACGGCAAAAAGGAGAGCACGATGGGCCCGAAATAGGCCTTAACGAGCGGTCCCGACCTCAGGAGGAACGATTGATAGAGGAGAAACAGCAATCCCAGCGCCAGGATGGCTCCCGAAACTCCCTGAAAAAACCCCTCGATCAAAAAGGGGACCTTGATATGTCCATTGGTCGAACCCACCAATCTCATGATTTCGATTTCTTCCCTCCGGGAGTAGATAGTAAGCCTGATGGTATTGGATACGATAAAAGATATGGCGAGGAATAGAATTCCCCCCAAAATCCATTGCCCCCATCTCAAGAGATGTACGATGGTGGAAAGCCTGGTGATCCATTCTCGACCGTATTGCACGTCCGTGATTCCCGTAAGCTGGCTCAGTCTTTTCACAAATTGACTCAACCCTTGGCCGCGATGGAATTCTTGCTCAAGTTGAATTTCAAAGGAGGCTGGTAAGATACTCAAATCCAGCCCCTCGAGGACCCCCTCTTGCTCAGCGAAGAGCCGTTGAAACAGCAGCACGGCGTCGGATTTGGAAACGTATTTGATGGACTTCACCCCCTTCATGTCAAGCACATTTTTTTCCAGATGCTTCACCTCATGGGGTGATAGGCCGTCCTTTACATAGCAAATTACTTGGATTTTACCTTCCCAGTGAGCCAGGAGCTTATTCATGTTCAACAGGACCAACAGGAATATCGAAAAAATGAGGAGGGAGAAGACGATAATGCTGGTGGACACTCCGTTCACCAAAATATTTCTTCTTATGTCTCGATAAGCTCTTTTGAAAAAATACATTGGCCCTCACAAGAACGAGGCTTTGGCCTCGGGTTTTAACGTTGACCCCTCTGAATGTATTTCATCCATGGTTCTGCCCTTGTTCAGCCGCATGACCCTCTTGCTGTATTTCTTGACCAAGTCGGTGTTGTGGGTGGCAATGACGACGGTCATACCCCATGCATTGAAATTATTCATGAGGTTAATGATGTCGAGGGTGACATCGGGATCAAGGTTTCCCGTCGGCTCATCAGCCAACAGAATGGGAGGATTGTTAACGAGGGCACGGGCGATGGCGACGCGCTGTTGCTCTCCCCCGGAGAGCTTTATCGGCACTTCATCCATCTTATCCACCAATCCAACCATTCGTAAGGTGTTCCAGGTCCTGCGCTTCAGTTCTCTCCCCCTAACTCCCGTAACTTCCAGGGCGAAGGCAACATTTTGAAACACCGTTAAATCCTTCAGAAGCTTGAAATCTTGGAATACAATCCCCAGGTTTCTTCGGAGATAGGGAATTTTGGAGCGCTTGATCCTCGATATATTAATACCATTGACCAATATCTCCCCTTGAGTAGGACTTTCTTCGCAGTATATCAACTTGAGGAGGGTTGTCTTGCCGGCTCCGCTGGGTCCAGTTAAGAAGACGAATTCACCTTTATTCACGTGGAGATTAATGGCGGTTAACGCATGGACGTTGTTGGGATAGATTTTGCTTACATGGTAAAATTGGATCATCTTAGCCGAATTCGTTCATTGTTTGACGGAACTGATATCGGAATTCACCAGCGTATTGATGCGTGGCGGCGAATATAAGGTTGAGGGAATCAAAAGTATCGATTAGCCTTTAATGGATACGACGTAAACCTTAAAAATAACTAACATATTTTAGTATCCAATTCAAGGATAATGAGGCCGGAGTTTCCGGAGTCTAGGGAGAACACCGGCGTTCATGAGCGGAATGTAGATGCCTGGGGATTCGGAAAAGGAGCTCTGAGCACGAATGTAAATTTTTTCGACAACCACTTCCAGGCCACGAGGGGTTGCAGACCTAGTTCTGGGTTGAAGGCGGCGTAGATGCTGAAATCGTCGAAAAAATATGTTTGAGTGGCGAGGAGCGACTTTTCCGTAGGTCTCGGGTCACACATCACGAGCACTGAAGCGAAAGGACAATGGCCTTCTCTTGAGAAAAATAGAATCCGTTATGAAATCAAAAGGTTAGGGAAATCCCGCCAGCAAAAATCATGAAACTCCGCTAATTAAGGTGAGAGGGCAAAGAAAGGGGTTGAAGTCAACGGCCTATCGTCGGCGAATTTAGACATAGATAAGAAACGGAATCTTGACAAGATACGTAATGATATGATATAAATAAAAGATAATTAGATTAAAATGAAGCATTATTGAGATAATTTCGGAAAAAACCAGCTTTCTTTCATTTTCGCCTCAAATCCTCCTTTTTTTTTCAAGAATGACGGTTGATTTTGTTCAAAAAAAATTTTATTATTATAAATTGCGTTAATTTAGGAGAGGTTCCCGAGCGGCCAAAGGGGGCAGACTGTAAATCTGTTGGCGTAGCCTTCGGAGGTTCGAATCCTCCCCTCTCCACCATGGGATAACGTTTGGCGGGAATAGCTCAGTTGGCAGAGCATCAGCCTTCCAAGCTGAGGGTCGCGGGTTCGAATCCCGTTTCCCGCTCCAGGAGAGCCAATCCCACTTTTAGGTCTAATATTAGCGGGACTAGACCATATTCAAGCCTTTGTAGCCTGCATGACGGGCGAAAATCCGGACTTGTTTCAATCTATTGCTGTTAATCGACCACCTGTAAGGGTAGGCTTGGGTAATCGTCTGCTTTTTTATTTTTGATCTTAAGCCTCTAAAGCCCACGTAGCTCAGTGGTAGAGCACTTCCTTGGTAAGGAAGAGGTCATCGGTTCAACCCCGATCGTGGGCTCCATAATTACTTCTTAAAGGCAGGAGGGGGAGAGATGTCGAAGCCGAAGTTTGAGAGGACGAAGCCACATGTGAATGTTGGGACGATTGGGCATGTGGATCATGGGAAGACGACGTTGACAT